>Ga0157362_1000671_pt1 | contig 12311 bp, 7 predicted proteins | sample AttlaeALBM3_FD_111480 | JGI IMG/M metagenome (GOLD analysis project Ga0157362, IMG submission 111480) | Fungus gardens microbial communities from leaf cutter ant in Ribeirão Preto, State of São Paulo, Brazil - Atta laevigata ALBM3 | ecosystem: Host-associated > Fungi > Mycelium > Unclassified ... | reverse complement strand
TCTTCGCACTCCTTCCCTCCTTTTTCTTCTCCCCCTTTTTCTCCCGCCGTTTTTCTCCCGTCCCCCTTCAAAGTTTCTTTTCATCTCCTTGGGGGCCCCCCCCCCCCCTCTATCACCTTCATTTCCTCTCCGCAAATTTGCGACGCTCCACGGAGAAGAGCAAAAGTCCATTAGCCGCGGCGAGAACTGGGTTACAGAAACGATAAAAAAAGATGCCGGATGATCCGCATATACGATTCTCCATATACATCGTTCCTGATCGCTGCTGTAAATGATTATATCTCGTATCTTAAAGACTTATAAATTTCTCCTTTATTTTCCTCGAAAGTACATTTTGCTGATGATTATATTTTACCGTTAATATTTAGAGCCACGAGGCTCGAAAGAGAGATACAGTTATATTTCAGGATTGACGGTGTAGTTTCCAAAAATAAAAGTTCATCGTCTTCGAAAATCTCATCGCAATACGATCGAATGTCATCCTCTGTGAGGACAAATACCTATCGTCCTAGAGAGTCGTGTCTCTTACCAGTTTGACTGAAAGCACCACCCTACAAGGGGCACCATATCCTGGTATCCCCTTGCTTCATTGGCGTAGTCACGATGGTTCTCAATTATGTTTTATCGTTGGCGTTGTAACATAGCGTTTAATGTTCACAACTGTGTGCATAAATTTGCTGAGGCTATTAACTTTAATCACAGCTATCTAAAGTGGTTTATTATTAACATGAAATTTTTCTGTTTCAATTTTATGCAAGATTACCTGTAAATCAACCTTGCCTGCATTTATTCATTGATTAAAATACTGAAAATATTAATCTATATTGAATGTACTTAAAATTCCATCCGCAGTTTGATAACAAAAAAATTAATAGATGATAATAAAAATTATTTTTCTCAGATTTTTATTTATTTATTACTCCTTTCAGTCTGAATCAGTAGATAATCACTGATATGAGCCACCAAGTATACCACTGGTAATCAGTGAATGAAATATGAGATTCTTAACCTAACTTATTTTTATTATGTGATCTAACTAACCTCATTTTAATGCATAAATTCCATGAATATGATATTGGAAGATTAAAATTAATGTGCAAATATTAGTATTTTAGTTATATTATGCTGAAACATTCTTTTTTAATTGAACTTTATTGATTATTCTGCCAAGTATGCCACTGGATAATCAGTAACTATCCACTGATTCAAATTTAGAGAGTAATGGTAATAAAAATTATTCTTCTCAGATTTTTTATTTATTATATAATATATACATCATTGCTTCGAATGATATCTCGATTGTTAAAAATTAGGAAGACATGGTGCAATGCCACCTGTAAAGCACCGACAGGCACGTGCAATCCGATAGAGAGTGAATCTGGCCAGAATCATATGTGTGACACGCACGCACGCACGCACGCACGCACGAACTTATGCACATACATACATACGTACGTGCGAAGCGCATATGCACCAAGTAGGTTTTCGGTGACACGCGGCACCGACCTGCACTACGTTCGAAATAGACATCTGGTCAGATTTCGTTAAGTTTGGCCCACATGCAGCCGACTAGTACGCGTACCTATAACGTGCATGCACTTGGTACGCGTGTATGCGTATGCGCGACGTGCTCGTCCACGCGTCCAGAGTTCCAACAACAAATGTGCACATGGGGCTCTCTCCTGTGAAAAAAGGGGCTCCGATTTTTTGGCAGGTGCCACTGTCCTCGAGCGCGCGACGTCACCTTCTGACGTTGAATGGCCCGCACGAAGCTTGAAGGAATGTCACTTCTAATTGAGTAAACGATCATGAGATTCCGTTGAGAGAAATGCTGAACGCGACCAAGTTTTAACACGTTTAAACTCTTCTGCTACTGAAAATAATTTTTACTTTTCAGAAAGAAGGAAATAAAATACGATTTAAATGAAATAAAAGTTGTTATACATGAAGAGCTTGTTGTATTGTAGCGAGATATCTCTCTTTTTTTATAATCAAATTTCATCTCATAATTCTTTTGTAAAAAGAGAAAGAGAGAGCGTACATACATTTTTCTTCCAATTAGTTCGAGCTTCTCAGGCTTTATTACGTTCGCTGTTGTATCGCGGAAGTAAAAATGGCGTCGTAAGTGCCGCGAGATCACCTGTTGAATGTATACCCCCGAGGGCAACCACCAAGATTCGCTCTCCTGCCTTCGGATTCTCATCCTCGTTGCCCTGCCGCGCGTTCGTCGTTCGTGAAGTCGTGTGAATGAACACGCGTGTCGAGAGCGTCGCGTAGAAGCGTCGTCAGTGAGTGCGAGCAAGACCAAGAGAAACCGGAACACGTGCGTGCCACGTGCCGACAGTGGCACGCGCGCGCACGCACTCTGGCCACTTTGGATTCTCTTTCTTTTCTCCTCTCCTCCCCTCTACTCTCTCTCTCTCTCTCTCTCTCTCTCTCTTTATTGCCCTTCTTTTTTTTTATACACACGATTTTACACGCATACACACCTTCCCCGTTTTCATCGATCGACGGAATCGGCGACGGGCATACTTTTACTTGCCACGAATCGCCATGAGCGATTGATCCGATCTCTTCTCGTTTTCGATCCGATATTATGCGACGATCGAGAATGTAAAGAGCGTTTTTCGAGTACGTGGTAAACGTTGCCACGTGCAACGTTTACCAACAAGCATGATGCAACTTGCGTTTAACCTACATTCTTGAATACTTGAATTAAATTCAACTATTCAACTTGAAACTGGATCGCATTGACGATATAATTGCTTGTGCGAATTTATTGTTTCTTCTTGTAATATCATAAATTAACGTATTCGATTTTCATGTATTTAGTCGTAATTTCTAATCTTTAGTTTTGAAATTTATTCCTGAAATTAACGCCAAGAGATACAAGAATTTATGTATTGCAAAAGAAATGTTAAAATTCTCTTCCTTCTCTTTCACGTCAATGGAAACTTGTTAACCATTAACCATTCTTTGTCTTATTACTGAAATTATTTCTACGGTAAATAAATCAAAGGTTTTTCTATATCGTTTTGGAGGTTTTAGATCGTATAAAACTTTGTTCACGAGTGTGAACGTGAGGCAGAATATCAAGAGTTGCCCGGTTATTTTAACAGCGACAGGTTGAGATGCACTGGGGCCCCCGTGGTCTGCGCCAATGTCCTCCAGTGGGCCCCTTCTAGGGTAACACGAAGGGGGGCACTGGCAGCGACAGCTGCTGCTGCTGCTGCATTTCCCCTCTCACCCCGCCACCTTCCTTCTCCCCGTCTCCCCATATACACATGCCCGCCCCCTCCTCCCCCTTGGCAGTTCACGATCGCCTTGGTCCCGCGGGCCCCTTGGCACGCCGACATCCCCACCATGAGGCCCCATGGTCGCGTGGCAGGCAGCCTTCTCCTCCACAAAATACACCTTCGCTGTTCCGTTTACTCCCAAACGGCAACGGACGATACCTCCTCTTACCGCCCTTCCTCTCCATTTGTTCTCTTTCTCTCTTTTTCCCTCTGCAAGTTCGCCGACTTTGTCACGTTACCATTTTCTTTTGCTCGCTTGTGACCGTGACGCTCATACAAGTATCGAAGTTTTCATAACTTTTAATTTGTTATAATTCTTTTTATTCGACATTAATACTTTGCGCGACATTAATACTTTTATTTATAATAACGCTATAATATAATGTAATTTTTTTTAAATGCTTTCTTTTGTTATTGTTTGTTATTGATTATTTCATCCTTTTGTACTTCTATATACAATTGAAAGAAAATGATCGAAAAATAATGTATTATGAATGGAATCATTAAGTTACTTCCTTATTGTAATTCATATAATGTGGAAAAAAGGTTTGTTGTCATTATATGATATAGAAGAAAGTAATATATTAGATATTTTTTAAGAGCATGAATAGCGTGTATTATTGTTTAAATTTGAGCTTACTATTATTGAATAAATTCGTGAGAAATCGAGCAGCAGGTAATCCTGTTGTCCCTTTTATTCTAAATAGAAAAGTGTATTTCTTAAAAAGAAGATCAGCGACAATCTCACAAGACAAAGTTCCCCGTTCTTTCCCTTTGGGCCAGTTGTGCTCTTTTATATTCCCGCGAGCTCCGGCACACGCGACGTTTCTTTCGATCTCGGCTGGAAAGGGAAATTGGAGCGTGGCCAGAAGTTCGTCTTCACAAAATTTCTACCTCCTGAAACTCTGCTTCCTCGTGCTTCCGCATTGAGCCCCGTGGGACTTGGGCCGCGCACTGCGGTTTTCGGGACCTACAGAGATCACTAGCGTAGGTACGGAGACAGAGAATATAATGTCTGAAAGTGGAGCATGAACGTTCTTCTTGAATTTCGATTATTCTTGCTTGGACGATCTCACTGTGCGCATCCGCGATTTGGACCTTGCGGTTCTTATAGGGCTATCATTTAACGGACATTGCACTTTCTACAACCATAAAAAATTGTATATCTCATATTCTTTAAATATTTTAGAAAGTTTTTGATCTGTTGAAGCTCTGCTTTTTCCACAAGTTTAATAATTTCATTAGTCTTAAAAATAAATTTACAAAAAATAATTCCACAACTGTATTCGCATATTTTCAGGTTGCTTTTATGAGTTTTTATGCTTTTTTTTTGGAGCTATCTTTGTAGTCTGTTTATACTAAATCTTTTATAATAATTTAAAGATATATAATTAACTTGTTGATTAGGGGAGTTTTATCAGGATAGTAGAGAGATAATAGAAATCGCGCAAGCCCAGTTGAGCACCAATGGCTACCTGAGCCTTTTTCTACATTTTTTTCATCTTTCTCGTCTGATTCTATTCTTTACTCCCTCGGCAAAACCCTATACTCCACCTCTCGTCGGGGTCGTAGGCCCCGAGGGTGGTAGGGCCCCCGCTACTGCCGTTTCTATATACCTCAATGATCATGGCTCCTTTTCTCTTCCTCCCTTTCTCGTTCTTACCTGTAGAAGCCTCCAACACCCTTTTAGGTCGCGTGGCACTATGCACTGGCACGATACACACGTGAGTTTGAACATAGGGTCAGTCCAGTAATAAAATTAGCGAATGCGGAATCCTAAGCGCAAAAAAAATAATAATGTGAACAATCACCTTTTTTATGTGCGATTAAATGATGTTTTATATTAATAACAAATACGTTTTTAAAAAATAAATACTATTAGGGTATATAAATAGGGAAAAAGTTCGTGGCGTTTTTCCCGTTAGATGGCATTAAAAAAACGCCACGAACTTTTTCCCATACCTAATATTTATACATTTACACAATCATACGATTATTAAAACAAGAAAATTTTATAATAGAGAAATCTTTTGTAATGAAAAATAGTATTTTCTAAATCTTTATATTCAAATATCTCTTTACATTAAAGCTAAAGTTTTTTTGAAAACATGCAGATTCCAAATATGCAGCTCCCTTTAGGCTTTCTAGAAGTCGCCATTGGCATAGAATTGCACGATTTCTCGTCATAATTATAAAGTTATTGAATTAAGATGCACAACGACACTTTTATTCCGAAATACCAGTGCATAGACCGCTGGAGATACGTCGCGTATCCAGATTGACGCAAGAGGCCTCCGTAAAGCTGTTTGTAAAATTTACATCGGGCGCACAAAGAAAGTGTCGGGCATTTGTCGGGCGAGCTAATTGAATTAAGCCCGCCATGGCGCGCAGGTGTTCAATTATTTCCTTTACCGCTTTACGAGCTCCGCCTTTACCGTGATATTCCCCGCGAGATTTTTCTTGGCGCTAGAACGGCATGTAACCTGCGTGCTGCATGCTCGCTCTCGGCAGGTGATCCGGTGGGATACCACGAGAAAACGATAGAACGGTTATTCGACCGATGTGCGAGATAACCGACTGAATTATTTTTCGGTCAAACATGAAGACCGGCTGCCGCGATTCACCTGTGGCGCTGTTCGTCATACATGAGCTGGTCTTCTTGGTACTCATTATTCCAAACTGATCCCTGAGCTTCTCTCTCTTATCATGATTTAATGTATTATCAATTAACGTTACTTGCTCATAATTTAATAAATTTTTAACGTACTTGTGTAGCATATCTTCTGTCTTCGTTTATGTATTATTGTCTCATAATATATTAAAATACTTCTCTAAGGAACGTAAGATATCTATAAAGGATATCTAAATATTGTTCGCTTATCACATTGAATTGTGAATTATCGCTGATTTTTAAATTTATCTTCGCGAGACCCCAGTTGATTGAATGAACAACGGATTATTTTCAATGGATTAATTCTGCGACGTTAAATGAAAGAATCCACAAGTTCTATAAAATTATTTCTTATAGTTTCCAGAATTTGGATGTATAATTGAATAGAATTCTGATTTTTTTCCGTAGAATTTTAGAGTTTCTGATGCGTTTTAAAAAATTCTGACAATTAAGTAACGAAAGACTGCCATTTTCACAGAGTCCAGATGGTCATCTAAAGTAAAGGATCGTGTTAAACACACTCGATCGAGCAATCTCAATACGATCCCGGCGTATTCCTTCATGTATACTCTGTCCTCAAATTTTTCTTAAAATTTGCAGATGATCGGCTTCCCGGTCGGCAAACTTTTTCTACGCGAACGGTTTAGCATGTTTTTTTTCTCTGTATTAATTGAGCCCACGATAAGCCCTAATGCGACGTGACATTGAAAATCCTTCTCGATTTACCTCGGCCATTGCGACGTATCAAATCGCGAAATCTCTCCAGCCAGTGAGTTATATATTTTTACGGTCCCGAAGTGCTTTGATGCCACGGCCGCGTATATTCACGCGTGTCTATTTGTCGCATTCGCGTTCTCTGCTTTTTTTTTATGCGCGCACTTTTGTTACGGGATGCCACCCACTCCACACGAGCGGATGCCTCTTTTTTACGAGATCGTCAACGTTGAAAGTGTCCGACAGTTTTGGCCTCGTCGCGCAATAACGCGGCGTGATACTCGACTTTTCGTGTTCCAGTTTTTATTCAAACGTAAATATCCATGATGCATGGTCGTTAGAAGTTCGCCAAAAAGCTTAATGCCTTGGTTTAATTTAATCTAGAAATTGGGAAGAATAAAGGAAAAAAAGTGTGTTTATTAAATTAATCCTGTATACTTTTCGATTTAATTGATACTTTTTTTCGTCTATTTTATACTTTATTGTGAATTATGTAGAGACTTAATTATTTCATTAGATGTCTCATGAAATAAGGCACAAAATGTTACACAAGTGTATCTGAGTGAATCTTGTGTCCCATCAACAGTATAATTTAACACAATTGATTAATAATAATTAATGAAATATGTGTTTATCGATGCTCAATTTTCGCCTCTGTATGTCTTCTGTAACGCGATCGGTACTTTGTGGCTTTTCAGAGGGACAAAACATAACCGACACGTCGTGGTTGCGTGTCGTCCATCGAAAATTGCTTGCTGCATAGTGGTTTTCGAGGTCGTGTCGCATGAATCGTGAGGTGTAATATCGAATTAATGCCGCTTGAAAAGCCGTATGGATATTATCGCATCAGACATCACGTTGCACATTGCGTAACAAATTCCGTATCAGCGGAACGTGCTGCTGTTCTCTTTCTCGTCTTTTATCGGATCACCTCTTGTTTTCCACGTGAATATCACATTAATCTAACGTTTCCGACTATCCTCTTAACCGAACGTGTGTGGAAAATCAAACATGCAAAAAGAGAGAAGAGAGATCACTTCTTGATAAAAATTTTCAACAAGAAACTTATGTATCTTTCTGGACATGTTAATATTATGTTGTGTTGTACTATTTTTACGTTGTATCAAATAATATTATTTGTCAAAGCAATTGAGAACAATAAGAAACATATGTTTCTTATTCTCAGTTGCTCTCTTGTCTTGTTCTCAGTTGCTTTGACTTTTTAATTGAGGCCGAACGTGTGAGGAAAATTAAACATACAAAAAAAAAAGATTATTTCTTGATAAAAATTTTTAGCAGGAAGCTTAGACGTACATGTCTTTCTATATTACTTACTTCTATTACTTAATATTACGTATTATATTTTTATTATGTATTATATTTTTTATTTTTATGTTGTACTAATAAATAGTTTTTTGTTTATTGTTCCAAATTGATTACTTTAAGTTTGAGTGTAAATTCATAAATTTGGTGACGAGTGATATCGTGATACGTGTATGTATCCGACATAGCAATCCGCCACTGGCGGCAAGTCGCACGCAATCTCGCGATCGTTTCTCGGCGTCTACGTACGTACAGTCCAGACCGAGGGCGACACCCGCAACCAGCATTCCAGGCTAATTCTTCATCGAACAATTACCGAACGGATGACGGCGGCAGAGGCAACGCGGAAGACGAACTAGTCGTGACATGGAGGCCCGGTGCTCAGCACTACGTCATAACGGTCGAGCGGGCTTGCGCCGGTTCTGAGGATGACACGATGGACCATGGTTTAGCTTGTCCTTTGATGCATGATATTGCGGAGTCGGTGCTGCACGCTTCGGCAAACATGTCACGAGCAAGCCGAAACTGTTAGGATTCATAGTTATCTCGGGCGATCGTGTGCCGTCCGAGGACACTCGCCCTATCGTTCACGCGAGACTACATTCTCTATAATGTAATACGTATACACCTGTAATGCGTGTACGTTTCCGTATGTGAATCTCGTGATATCGCTATCCTGCGAATTTCGGATTGTAATATCCTTCTAGGATAACGATTCCCAACCATAGGAGAATCTGCAGGATATGAGGAAAGAAGGAAGGGATTTGTGTAATGAAATAATATTTTTGTCTTCTTAATTCAATCTGATTATATAATCTTCTGTTATACATATATCACGAATTCTTTTTAAACGTTAAGATTCAATGAAAGGATTATACAAGACGTTAAGTCCCGTGAGTATTTTTTGTATAATTTTGATCATCCGTTTAGGTTTTTTTTTATTCCAAGTTGCCAAGTTCTTTCATTATTCTACATTCTAAAAAATGAAAAATTCTGTGTTACTTCACAACATTTCTATTACATTATCAAATTGGTTTTTTTATTATTTTAGGTGACTGAGAAAAAAATTGTTTATTTTATTACGTTAAATTTCGTCTTTATTTCTTTCGATGAAGAATGTATGTATTTAAGTTAAACATATTACATTACGAAATAAAGACGACCTAAATTAACTTGATTAAATGAACAAATTTTTCTCAATAGAGGGGAAATCGAATTTTATTTATCCTCCTTTGAGAGTAAAATTGAGAGAAATGAGAGAATGGGAATAAGAATAAAGACACAATTTTACATAGATCTTTTTCCAGAGATTAGCTTTTTCATACAATATTGATAATAGTGAAGTATCGTAACATGTAACTTCTTAAAGACATTACGTAGATTCGTTTGATACTGTATTCATTTGTGTATAATAAAAAAGTAGCAAGTTATTTTAATTTTTATTAAAATCAAGATTTTGTAATTAGGCCTTTATTCCGCCCATCTCCTCAATTATATCAATTTGTGTCAAGAAAGACCCAGATTGCAGACGAAGGTTAATATGATAATGAAGGACAATAGGATAGAGAAATTACGGACAGTATAAGAGAGTACTTGCTAGTACGTATCTCGTCGAATAAAAATTAATCTCGATGCGGCAACGCGTCGCTCTACAATTCCTTCCGGACGTTTTTCGAAATGTAAATCCAGCCGATTCTCATAAATTCTCCGCAAGACACGGTGCGCCTCGCGCATAGGTTCGCACTCCTACGTATACATGTTACGGGATGGGCATTAATAACGGATGAAGCCCCGGACTGCGGCAACCTCGTAATGTTTATCTCGTTGTTTATTCCGCGTGCGTATCAGCCGCAATGTGGAAAACACGCGTATACATATCTCTCGCGCGCGGATTCTTAGCGCGATCGCGATTTTGATTTATAAAGACGCATCGCGAATTTATGCCCGGCATTAATTTTGCATCGACTATGCTCTCGAGAGGGGAACTTTCTTTTCGCTCCCCTTTTCACCCAACGACTCACGCGCCAAGAATATTGCGGGCTACGGGGGATGCGGATATTCTTTTTTTTTTTTTCTAATCCCCTACCCGATACTGCGGATATTTTGTCAGGTATCCTCTTCCTTTGTCTTCCTTTTAGTATCGCGCTGCGTCTGTTCTTTTATTTGCCCAAGGATTACGCGGAAGCAGAATACGGAAGGTTGAATTTATGTAAGGGCTTCGTACATATGTATGCCGTTATGATACACATTTCGTACATTTGACATAATTTAAATTATTTCAATTAATGTATTTCAATTTATGTACGTACATTAACATAAATGTATAATTAATACAGCTTTATATTGTGCACAATGATACATGAACTTAAATAAATTTGTTTATAAATTCATTCAGTCTTTTGACAAAGAGCAGGAGAATTGTTGGAGAAATTGATTTTCACAAATTTTTGTTTTATCTGTTACAGAAAAGCCCTTTCAGACGTCGTATGGTCCTACGATAGACAACGGAATGGTGAGTGATCTTTTGATATTGACCTTCACGCCGACATAATACGAATCGCAGCGATTTCTTTGCGCGCGTATCGCCCTTTGTTCCTTCCTGCCCCATTTGAGTCGAGCGACGGCGCGAGAGAAGTTGGAATATTCAAGATTCTCTCCCTTTGTTGCAACGACTTGAACCTCTAAACGAGGCGGGATTATGTAAGAAATAGGACCGTAATAATTATTGCAGTCGTAGAAGCGAATTTATCTGAGAAAAAGTTACTCGCTCTGCACCGTCCCGACTCCGCACTCTCCCTCCGACATCTCCAACGTAATCCCAAAACTTTACCTCGGATGATATTTTTGGTAAGCGGTTCTCATTTCTTGTCACGAAAGATATTCTTCCTGGTAAGCGTATTATTTATTTGCACAAGCGTAATACAGCATGAAAATCGACATGTGTATTTAACTACCTCGTTAAATTTTAATGATATAAATTTATCTTTGTGACTTTGCTGTTGTAAGTTAATTCTCATTAATTTATCATATCAATCATCTTAATTAATTAAATATATTATATGCGCAATAGCAGTAATGATGTAATGATCGAATCGAAACAAAAATCTTCTGATTCCACGAAGCTGAGTGTCGTCAAACCTCTGACTTTAATATCACTTACGCTTTCTTTCTCTCTCTCTCTCTCTCTCTCTTTCTCTCTCTCTCGCTCTCGCTCTCTCGCTCTCTCGCTCTCTCATTCGTGGCAATTTATTCGGTGCATCAAATTACTTGCACGTATTTCACAAGGAAACTGGGATATTTCTTTTCCATATCGTTGAAATTAAAAAGATTGTTGCAGCACTTATTTTTGAGTTATTCCCATGTTTTCCGAAATTTTTATTGCACGAAACAAAAATTTCTTGTCGACGAAAAATTTCTTGTCACTTATCGACGATTCTTGTTAGATAATCGCGTTATACATATGCGGAACGTGAGACCTTGTACGTAGTCTATTCAACGTGAGATAATGATTCTACTATATTTGAATTTCATACGTCTTCCGTTCATCGCAATTCTCGAGGATATAATTCAACCATTGTTTTCTGCAAATGCTAGATGCGTCTAGCAGAAACGAAGTGAATATACTTGAACTTTTCGGAAGCGCTAGAGAGAGAAAGAGCAGTATCTAATCGACAGTCGTTAAACCATAGCTGATAAGGAATATTGATTTCGATGGATGATTTATTAAAGCCGCCCCCGAGTTATCGCTGTCGCATTTCCTCCATTTCGCTCCCATCCTCATCCTTCCTCTCTTCTTTCATGACTTGTGATAGTTATTCGTAATCAATGCAAAATGCAAGTATTCTTTTAATTAAAGTTATAATTTACGGAAACTTTATTAATTTTATAAATTAAATAAAAATGCAGCGCTTTTATAAATGAAAAATGTATAATTATGCAATATTTTTGATAAATTAAAAGATATAATTATTTAATAATTTTAATGTAAAAATATTTTTTGTAAGCTGGAATATTTTTGATACGAATAGTGTCCCGTACTGTTATTATTATATCGATAATTTGTCGCTGCAATATTGCGATTATAATTGTCGCGACCAGAAATGAAAATGAAAAAATTGAGAAAAAAAAGGATGTATTTCGGTTTCTGTTTCAGGCGTATAGCAGTGGTGCATTCGGTCCTACGGCGGGTGGACCGGGCGGGGGGCCAGGCGGGGGTGGCGGGGGCGGCGGTGGGGGTAGTGGTGGAGTCGAGGGTACCACATACCCCCCTGACTCACCGTATTTTCCGTTCGGAACTAGGGGTGTAC
>Ga0157362_1000670_pt1 | contig 12320 bp, 9 predicted proteins | sample AttlaeALBM3_FD_111480 | JGI IMG/M metagenome (GOLD analysis project Ga0157362, IMG submission 111480) | Fungus gardens microbial communities from leaf cutter ant in Ribeirão Preto, State of São Paulo, Brazil - Atta laevigata ALBM3 | ecosystem: Host-associated > Fungi > Mycelium > Unclassified ... | reverse complement strand
TTTTTGTTGTATTTATTATATAATATTATATATATATATATATATATATATATATATAATATTATAATATAATTTATTATATAATATTATAATATAATATTTTTATATCATAACACATATACAATTATATATTTAAAGAAAGAAAGATATTTTTTAATTGAAATGAATAAAAAATATCTAGCCTGTATTGTCGCACTTTATATAATATTACTTTGATGCAACAAGATTATTCATTATTTATGCAACGCATCGTCTAGTGCGAGTGTAAGATAATTGAAGCGCTTTTTTAAGAGACACCCCGTATAGGTGTACACCTATATTCCTACCGGGTGACGCGCCTTGGCGGAACCATTCACTAGGCTCCTTCTTTTCATATTCAAATGGTACCATTGACGCTTCAATGAATAATACTCAATGATAAATTTGTGGGCGTATTCAGGATGGACCGCGGCGAGACCTTGAAATCCAACCGCGCCAAACGTACACGTATTTGAATACGCAACTGAAAGAGCAGAAGAGAAAGAAAGAGATTTCAAGGAGAGAAAAAGAGAGATGAATGCGAAGAAAGTAGGAGAGAGAAAGAGAGAAAGAAGCTGAGGGAAAGGTGTGCGTGCATACAATCATCACTCGTTTTTCTATACGATTGAATGAATCTCTCTGTCGAATCATGATATAATATTCCTATTTTAGTCTCTTTCTATGATGATCTCATTTAATGATGGGTGATCGTCTTTCATATTATTTCATCATTTCTCAAGAAAGATTCGGTTTCGATCTTGAAGAAATGAGATTCTGCATCGCGTTTCTTTGAAATATCGTAAAACATATAATTTAAAAATTGCCATTTTAGAGGCAATAATTATAAAAAAACTTTACACATTAAATAGTATTTAATCATATACGGCACTATACAAATTGTATAAGGAAATTTTCCTGACGATTAGATGCAAACTGGGATAATTACAGAAAAATAAATAGAGACTAGAGATTAAGGCTAGATTGAGAAAAATGTTCTAATTGTACCACAAGAAGTACAAATAAAATGAATTCTGGTTAACGCAATAAATTATGTTTATTAGACTTAACTAAGTGTGTCTAATTTGTATCTTTCTAGTTAAATCTAGAATTTCAATTTATATAAGATTTTTTACATGTTTTTTTTTTATTACAATGCACGTATTACTATTCTTATTATAAATTCCTCCTTCGCGCACTTATAACTATAATTGCAGGCAACGACTTGGGGAGAAAGAGTCGCACGTTATTGAGGCAACAAACGAAGTGTAAAGAAGGAAGTGCTAATTCCAGTTGATTAGCATTGAGAGAGTAACCGATTTTTTACAACTTTACGAAGTACGACGTCTGAACGCTTCGCTGGCTTTATGGCGACCATTATGCAAAAATACCGGCTTAGGCTCATTACTTTCCATCACGGGTTATTTCCATCTAATGAACTAATAATTCGTTCCTGCGGAAATCGTTATCGGCTGGCGGCATTGGGATCGACTACTTTTCGTATTCGCTTTGTTAGATATTGTATAGCTTAAAGACACAGAAATATATTATTATTTTGCAAATTTCTTAATTGATAGAAAAAACGAAATTTTTCTCGTGCTAATTTCTCTTTTAATTGTCATGTATTAAATATTTTTTTATATTAATAGATTTATACGAGGTTACATAACATAATTTCTATTTCAATTTATGTAAAGGAATCCTCTTCTCTTTCTTTCTCTCTCTTGACTCTTTATACTGAAAATACTATTGAGCCAAACATAGATAGACCAAAAGATAATTGGTCTTCCAGAGCTTTACCGAGAAGAATAACAAGTTTAACGAGCTGAGACATTTGTACCTCATCGGCGCAATTATCTCATCCTTGCTGGAAGAAAAATCGAGTTAATTATCCGAAAGTATAATAACCGTGCAGTAGAAGGAGCGCGAAACGATAAATTAACGAAGGCAATATTTCTGTCTTGGTACCTTTTCCGTAAATTTTGTTCTTTTTTTCCTTCAGAAATATGACGATTAGAGACGCGTCTAGCATAATGTTTTTTCCGCGCCCCTAGAGCACATAAGATAAATTTGTAATTTTATGCCGGTGCTTGTTTTCGCCATCCAAAGTGGGGGTGACGAAGTGCAATTTCGAAATTCTAAACCTCAATAAGGCGTGCGGTGATTCAGCTCGGAAAGTGAGAATTACCGCGTCGCAGCGGCGGTCGATAGTAACTAATTGTTATTATAAACTTACAGTATAGGTTTAATCATAATAGCTTCGGGCTAATTGGATAGATAATTAAGGGTAAAGGTAATTACGAGCGTATACACCGCGTACACCGGGCTATATCCGTGCTATACGCTGCTTAATAGTCGATATGGCTTTAGGCTACGGTGCCGTTTATGAGCTACGCGATCTGCCAAAGGCTGTCCTCCGAAAATTCATCTCGAAGCTCCTGTCATTGAAATGATCACTCGGCCACGCAACATTGTTATGATCGAAAATGCACGGCCTACATGTGCAAGTCAAATTTCAATCATATACTCTTGCGTTACTTTGCTCATCAATACGTGCTCATTTTAAATATTTTTAGAAAATTTTCATCTGACGTTCTATATAATGATTTAATAATCCTGATGTACGTACTATATACTATCGTAAAAGTATTCAAAGATTATCATGATTTACTGGAAAATCGCATTATTCGCCCCTGGCTGAATAATGCCTCCACAGCGCCATATGTAGATACGCCCTTAGTTTACAACATCGAAATGTGTGCCAGAGGTTTCGTCAAATTACCAATTAACGTAAACGCCAACAACAATAGCTCAGAGCTGTATTTCCGACGAAATGATGCAACGTGATGACCCGCGAGCTTTAGTAGATGCAATCCGTGTACGGTCAATGCACAAACAAAATATGAAACAGAGCAGATCTTTCTTATCACGCATATATCTGTACGTATTCTCGTCTAGCTCGAGGATTGAATATTTTAAAGATGAACTATATATGCATCCTCCATTTTCTCCATTTTCAATTAAAAAGGTGGAAGTTATTCTGGTTTATATATGATATCGAATCTAGTTACATGTTTATTAATTCTGTTTAAATTTCTTTCGTAGAAGATAGAAAAAGAATCTAATCAATATATTAGAATTCTTAAATATTATTATTTTTGTTAATCTATTCGTATATCGAACGATTCGTATATCGAAATGTAATGTAGCATGACTTTCTTTTATAGGCAATAACACTACAGTCAATCGCGACAAACGAATCACCGATGCGAGTCGCCGTAGTAATGAATAAAGAACAGCCAGCTCGACAGAGGCTGGCTGCTTCGTTGTACGATGAGGAACAAGAGAAGAGAGGAGAAGTGTATAGTCGAGGCTTAGTCGAAAAGAGAAAGCGTTGGAGCACGCGGATCCACTAGACAGAACCGGGGGGGATAGACGGATCCTCCTGATTATTTGTATTTTGCAGGGTTGGAGTGCTCGAGTGCGGCCGACGCGCCGTTACAATGCACCGCATGGCAGATAATGACGAGAGCGCGGGAAATACAAACGAATATGCTACGAAGTGACACCTCTCAATGACACTCATTCACTGCTGTACTCGTGGCGCGCTTAGTAGACGGGGTGGGTGGGTGGGCTGGTTGTAGGCCTGGTCCTGTCAGGGAAAGCAAGAGAGCACACCGCGCTGCCACTTCTGCAATAATGGCGAGCGATGAAGCCCTTGTTTTTAATGAGAAATAACGGTCGGCTCTCTATCATTATCGCTGCGTGTCTCTTGCCTGCGCGTCTCTTACGCGTACTACTTTCCTCATCTTATTTCTTTTCGTACGTGATCGTGAACGATGATGATGAGTGTTAACATGTTATCATTTTTAAAAGAAATTTACTATCTTAAAAATGCTATCTTAAAAATACTTATATATACAAGCTTGATATTTTTCCTTGATTGCGTTACATTTTCAAATTATATTTTTTGTAACTAACATCAGTCTGTCGTGCTTTATTATTAATTATTATCATTATTAATTTTTATCATAGTATAGTTTACGAGCAAAGTAGTTGAATGTGAGTCGGAAAACTTTGTCAATTGTGAATGGACTCGCGAACAAAATGCCGATAAGCAGTCGCGGAATAAAAAATGCCCGGACGGTGTATATACCGGCGCGAGCGGTCAGTTGCTGCACATTATTCACCGCTAAATGACTAGTCGCGAAACGTCGGCCGCGCGCGAAACGCCTATAGCAATTACATTACGCGGCCAGTTTGCATTTCGCATCAGCGGCACTCCAGTCGCTTTGGTGAAATTCTCGTGACCGGCAAAATTCTCCTCTTTCGTACAGGCGTACGTACGTACGTATAAAACGGATGCTTAACGAATTCGTCGCTCAGAATCGAGTCAGTGTAGTACGAAACGGTATGCAAAGCTCCATTCGAGGCACGACGTGTGTTCTCTTTCCTTCCATCCTAGACACTCTTACGCGCTCTGCTCATCCAACTCTTTCTCTCTTCGTGCTTTTCTCGCGTCCGCGAATTCGTCTACTCCTATATTAATATGTACACGTCGAAGGAGTACATGCGTTTTTGATGTATGCGTATGTATGTATGTGTGTGCAGGTCTCTGAATATATGAATAACATTGTGAATGCTAACAGCTACGGCATATTGAATATCTACACACTGCAGGTACTTCTCCCTCTCCTCTCCTTGATTACGAGAATCTGTAACTTCGTTAACAAGTCCAAACTTCACTTAACGTCCGTCACCGGGGTCATGGGCTCGAATCGATCGAACTCGATGTTCCTGGATGTCACCATTGCTTTTATGATTTAATTGACGGCGCAAGGTGCGCATGCAGTTTTGAGTGGGAAATATTGAACGAAAATCTTCCTCTAGCACGAACACCAAGTGATTAGAAACATTCATTGACTTAGCATCATGAGTGAGAGAGTATAGTTTTTGCTGCCCTGAGAAAAATTATTTTAAAAGAGGGTTTGCTCTTTTTCTAGACATTAAACTCAATCGTGGCTTCATTCCCAAGACGGCGTTTATTACGCCGAGCAATGGGAACTTCGTAGAACCGCGATTTTTTCCAATTAATGACCCATGTAGCCGCAGCATATGCGAAACAAGAGCCGGATAGGAAAAGGAAAAATACAACGACAGGAAAACAAGAGAGAGAAAGAAGGGGGTGGGAGAAGGAAGAGAGGGTGAGAGGCCAAAGTCTCGAGGTAATGGGTATTGGAAGAAATTCTGTGGGCAACCCCTGGAGGCAGACACACTAAACACCGAACGGCGGGGGCGCAGTTTGTCTTGGCCCATTAGGAGAAACGCTAGTTGGCTTGCTCTATGGGGGTGGATAGAGCGGCGATAGGGGATGGAAAAGAGGAAGCGGTTGTTTTATGGCCCGGCATCTGTTCGACGATCGTCTCGTTCCGATACCACTTTATCCTCGGCGTTAGCCGTTTCCTAACTGTTTGCGAAACAAGACCTGTCTCTCTCTCTCTCTCTCTCTCTCTCTCTCTGTCTATCTATCTATCTATCTATCTATCTCTTTCTTTGTCTTTATCTCCTTCCCTATTCCGTCTCTCACTCTTCTTCCATCAGCCTCAGTTTCGGAAATGCCGCGCTGTAACGCATTCTATTCTCCATCTTCTTTTTTATTTCCAACGTTTCCTCTTTCTGCAGTGAGTTTCTTTCAGTCTACTTAGCTTACTCTATATCGATTTTCAGTTTGAGAATAAGTTTTTCGAAAGATATTAGTAAACCTCGTTACAATTATTAAATTATATTAATAAAAAATTTAAAAATTATATTTTTGATTATATATTTTTGAAATCTTTATATCTTATATTATAAATATGACTATATTATTTTTATTTCGATAAATAACATCACACGTCATAAGAAGAATCTGGAAAACAAATAATCATATTTTGTGCCATTATAGAAATTATGAAATATGAATCTACAATTTTAATGAATTTACACAGTCCCAATCCATCGTCAATTAAAGTATATATTAGCGTAGTTACGTTTTATCAAAACAGGATTGTTATACATTGTGTGATTTTTAATGAAACAAAAAGCTAACATAAAAATTCTTTTACTTCAATATCTCTATTCAAATTTTATCGGTCATGTATCACATTTTATATCGCTGCATTATAAAGGCGGCAAAAGAGGTGAACCGCGTGCGCCGGAAGGAAACGTTATTAAAGCGGACGATAATCTTCCGGATGTAAAGCACCGATCAACGAAGGGTAAGGGGTGGAAACCAGGGAGACTGATGCTAGAGGGGGAGGCGGGCATTCTCTTTTTGCCACATGAGATACGTACCGGGTAGCAATAAATAAGCGCGCGTCGAGCAGGGAGTCGGCGATAATACGTGATCCCCTTGCGTTGAATACTTAATGCTAAGTACTCAGTGTATCTGCATACACACCTCTCGCTCCACGAGCGGACGGATACATCTGTATGGATGTGCACGTGTGTGAGTGCGTGTATTGTCCGGGTATCTCCGCGCGAGCTTCCTACGCGGATGTGTGTTTCCTTGCATGTGGAAGAAACGGGAGCATACGTAACATGGAAACGGTATAGGCGGTGGGAGCCACTATTGAGTCGCAGCACAATAAAATAACACGAAATACTCGGTCGGGAGGAGACTAAGAGAGGGACGGCGGGGCCGTAGGGAGAGGGCGAGAAAGAGGAGCGGCAGCCTCCCTTCGGCAGGGCGAGGAGAATCGAGCTCATGGTAAGTGGGGGAGGGGTTGCTTCCACCGCCGGTGTGTATGCATTATGCAGGAAGATAATGCTCTCGGATACTTTGTCCGTGTGGGAATAACGCGAAAAGCCGTGAGCGCTGGGAGCTTAGATCGCGGGCATAACTCTTTCTGCGAGCCGCCATTGAGAATCGAGATCACGCCGTTCATTCTGGATAAAAAATGTTGATAGGTAACATTGTCAGGTTTATAAACGCTATAGCATTATCATTTTCAATTGCGATTGCGTTATTGTATTTCTATAAATATCGTTGAAATACGATTATAAAATATATATCTCATTATTGCTGTAAATTAGGAATATATATTCTAATGATTATCTAACTTAGATAAGAAATTTCGTTAGGCAATTATCTCTTATAAACAATTGTAGATACAATTAAATAAACAATTAAATAAACAATAAATATAAAACCGTTATAGATAATTTTCATCTGGAGAAAGGATCGTTCCTTTATCCTCCTTTTCTCGAACCTGAAACGTAGTTATCTTAAGACTCGCGAGACAAAAGTAATTTGCTGGCGGAACAGCTGTGTTTATGTATGTGTGTGCGTGTCTTTCCACGCTTGCGACTTGGTTCGGCGGAAGAGAATCCCAAGGGTGAATTGGTCCAGTAGGTATACGACAACGTGCAGCGGGTACACGTGCACCGGTGACTTTCGATGCATCCCCAGATAGCAATACATTGAGAGAGAACAAAATAGGATCATGGTGGAATCGACGAAGAAAGGGATGAAAGCAAGAAGAGGCAAAGAAGAGGCCTTTACGAATTCACGGCAAAGAGAGGAACGAATCGATACGGATACGAGATACACGGATAGACACGGATGGAGACACGTGTGCATCACGAGAGTACACGCGCACACACACGTGTAGTCTAACTCACGGCAGTCTAACCTAAATTCTGAATAAAACGGGGGGGAGCGGGGAGAGGAGGGAGGAGTTGCATAAGAGATCAGGGGCGTGATGAAAAACAAACAGCGGTTTAGGTTTGCTGTTTGATCTTCGAGCCGGGCATTCACAGAACTCTCGACTACTGTACGGGTATTATCTATTGACTGCATGGTTATGTATGCGAATCCGACGTGGGAGATGGGACGAAAACGTACGCGCGAGAGGGATGCATCGCGATTTGGGATGAGCGGAGAAGGAGTTAGCAGTGGTTAGCAGCGAGCACTGATACGGCCGACCAACAACGGTGGATGATATACGTCTACATATGTTAACGACGACGGAGCTTTTTAGTCTCCACGACTGACGTCCACCATTGCGCTCGCTTGGCATTTGGAAATAGCTTTTATGCACCAGCCATCTTTCATCTTCAGCGCTTGATGATTCATTTGAAGTGCAGAGGAAGGAAAAGAGTGGGTTTCTAGCATAACCGATTATCAGTTTTGATTCCTCGCGAGAATCTCGCCAATGAATGTGTTACTGCTGGCAAAAAAGACAGTTGAAAAAAGAGAATCAATCGATAATATTTAAAGTCAAATTGGAAGAGGCGATATCATTATGCAAATGCTCGCCCTACCTCCCCTGAGATTTACACATGACGAAGCCGGCATTACATTCGTTGATGATCGAATATACAAACTGATAATCCAATCTGACGGTGTCGCGCCACAGTGACGGAAGGATTCGTAGCAATAAAAGGTACCAGTTTACCTGACAGTATTTGCAGGGAGCATGGAGCACGTAAGCCATTTCCATATCACGTGGATGAGGGAAAAAAGAGAATACGCACGTCGAAGTGATGGGCGTTTACAGGCGGACGAGCAGTAATCCATAGGTAACCCTTGTTAGTGACGAATCGCTACCTACCCTGATATCGTCTGGCACTCAATTAAGCCTCCCAATCCTCCTTTCCCTCCCCTAGATTCGATCCGAGGAGTGACGACCGTGATTTTCTTTTTGGAAGCATGCATGCATAAATATCCGTGGAAAGGATCGATCCTCTCGAGGTAACACGACTCGCGTAATTTGACGAATAACTATTGACGATTCTGTGGTCCTTGCCAACATTTGAAATCCAGAATCAGCCCAACCAGAAACAATACACTCAAGCTCAATATCTTCCGTTTTGATGAAGCTGACAAATATTGGCACGCGACTCCGTCTGCTCATACGAGACGAGATCTCCATTCGCGATTGGATTGATTTGACCAGAATCAGAATTGCATTGGACAAGACTATCACGGTGTTGAGGTATTCAAGTGGTGGCGGGACCCTTTCCTCTCGAAGGCTTTGAGATATCAAGATACACATGCGCGGTTGATGGTAGTAGTCAGTAGGGTACGGATGGATGGTCGGAGGGATAGAGGTGGTTAGATACACAGCTCCCGTCGATTTCTGACTCTGCTTTACCGTGGATATACGCACGCTCTTTTCGTATACATTCACCAACCAGCCCTTGCCCTAGCTCGTCTTGAAGCCTCCTTCAGGTTTTTCCTTTCAGTGTTACCTTATTGAATATCCCACGAGTGGAAAATCAGTTCAACCTACTTGAAAGGAGACCGAGCCAGTTCACCCCCGCTGCCGTTCTCCTTTCCTCCCTCTATCACGTATTTCCCAGTCTTCGTTTTCCCCCACAAACCTCACAGTCGAAGTTATCGCATTCAATGCGATTTCCCGCCGATCAAAATCGGATGGCGGAAGGAACGCCTTGAGGGAAAAGAGGAAAGCCTTCAGGCGAGCAACAAATTGTCGTATCGGATTTCCGGGTAAAGTGACTGTGCAATATATTTGCATGCAGTGCTTTTTTGGGACCAATTGACACGATAGTTATGGTAAGATTTACACTGCTGTTTCATGCAGATAATTGATTCGTAAATTAAATATACTTATTACTTTCGATAATAATGTATACTTTGGATCTGGACTATGCGTAATTACATATTGGTGATTAGTTTCGTTACAATCTATTAATATCCATTTATTACAGGAAGAGAAACGAGCGTCAGCGATGTCTTTTGGGAGCTCTTCCCAACGTCGACGCGTTTAATAGATTGCCGTTTTAATATTTTTATCAGAAGGAGAGAGGAGACGCCGCTTTTCTCCCGTGGCATCGGCTGCTCGCGAATTGGAAGGGACTGCGTTTCCAAACGGCACCGCGAGCCGTCACGTTTGACGTCTCCATGTATCATCCGTCGGTTTCCATTACATGCGCGCTCATAATATCGCAGGGGATACGAGATGACGCGACGAGAAAAAGAGATAGAGAGAGAGAGAGAGAGAGAGAGACACAGAGAGCGAGAGCGAGAGGAGCAAGCGAGCGATGTACCGCGTTATAAGTGTATTCGAAGCAAACGCGCGCCGGTGGAATGAACAAAATAAGGGTAGAAGGAGTATGCAGAGGAGAGACGAGCGAGAAGAACCTTCGCGGTAGCGTGGATTTCTTTGCATAGGGAATTCGATCGTTTGTCATGTATACGCCATCTTGCCGTAAATTGCCGGGAAGAGCCGCGCTCTCGAAATTGCCTGTATGCATATTGGATGTTCGTATACTTCCTAGCGTAAATTCAATGCGCGATGTAGATATTCCTGGTGCACGTGAGTTATGAGAAATTGTGATCGGTTGTTATTTGCTGCGATCTTGCTGTCACTCTTCGTCATCGCTTTACGTATATGATTATTAATGAAGTGACTATTATTGAAATTCTTTACTTCTCTGACTAATTGTTATTCATTGCGATTTTTTCACCATTTTTTTGTCCTGTTGTGTTGTGATATGATTACCAATGAAGTGACTGTTATTGAAGTTCCTTGTCTGATAAAATCGCTTGAAATCTTAAAATTTAGATTCCCATAAATGATATCGTTAATAACGTACTTATTGGGAAAATCTGTCAGGAAGTCAATAATATTAATTAAAATATTCTTTAGAAAGTGATGCTTTTTATCCCCGACTTTTTCGGGGCCATCGCGTTGTCGAGTCTCTTAAGCGGAAAAGATGGAATGGCAGCGAGTGTTGGCAATAGGGCGAGTATCACAAGTACCCGACCTGTCGTTCCTTGTTGGATATTTATTCGTTCGTTTTTATTTAAGGTCTGTGAGGACCCATCTTATTTGCACCCGTTCATCCGCTATTCGAGCCCTTACCATTCCCGACAGGTCCTTTAAACGGCTGCCGCCGAGACTCGAAACCCTTTGCCGCCAAGGCCAACGCAGAAAAAGGAAAAAATTAATGGACTCATTCGAATGAATTTTATTAATTGAATCGCGCGTAGGGTGCCGCGGTTCGACGCGGCTCGTACGACCCCTTTGTAAATGCGGGATGACTTGTTGCAACCACCTTTTAAGCTCGTTTTCCCCTATCGAATGGAAAAAGAGACGAACCAACCGCCGATTGCCTTTTATTCGTTATCACCTTCAATGGTTACGCAATGTATATTCTTTAGATTTTTGCACACACATATCACAATATTTTACATACTTGCGATCGTTTAATACAAAAATGGATATTAAATTTTTATCTTTTATTCGCGCGCGCCGTTGCACAGTTTTACTCTCTCTCTTTGAAAAAAAGATCAAATTAATTTCATTAATTCGGAATTAAAATATTTTATTAGTAAATTGAATTAACTTTCCTTTCTCTTTTGGACATATGTACATTAGTTTTACTATAAACCAATGTTTTTCTTTCGAAATGCATCTGCTATTCTATAAATGTTTTACGTTTGATTCTTTTGATATTAAAGGAAGTGAATATGAAGAGAAATAACAATGCGCACGCGAGTTGCTTTGCATCGCGATAGCCAATTTGTAACATCGCATTTTTTGCGTATATTATCTTTTTGGCGATGTGCCCAAACAGGTTTTGTGAAAACGTTGAATTTGCATTTAACATACTTTTGAAGTATCCTTTAGTGAAAAGCGCGCGAAACTCAGTATCCTCGGCACTGCTTTCCGCATTGTGACGTGGCTGTGACGGATACGATTCTCCTGGGTATTGCTCCACGATTCCATGCACGCTCATTAGATTAATCTCCGAGCTTCCGTTGAAAGCCTGCTGCGACGGGCACGTTCAAAAAACAAGCGTGCACGACGAATTCATCCCGGACCGGACCGTCCAATGAATGCCCTCGGACATCGGTTGAGCGAAGACGCGAGTTACCGAAAGAGACGAGGAGAAAACGTCCGAGAGAGGAGGCAGAGGTATCCAAGAAAGAGACCGGAAAGAGCGGAGAAAGACAGACAGAACTCAATGTACGCATGCTAAGTCATACCGCAAACGTGAGAGTGCAGGACGATGAAGGAAGAGGAGGAGGAGGAGGAGGAAGAGGAGTGATAGGGGTCGGGGATAGGGTAGACGGAGCATAAAAGGAACACTAGTAGGTATTAATATTTAGCGTCTCTGAAGCCGCCCGCATTCAGGCAACTCCGCTGGATTTCCATCCCGTCCTCCCGTTAGGTCCACCCCCTACCCCCTCCGCTGTGCCACCACCGCCGCCATCGACGCCGGCGTCGCGTCCCTTCCGCAGGCACCGATCTTCCCTTACCTCGTCCCCCTACCTCCCTCTTGTGCACGTCTCT
>Ga0157362_1000669_pt1 | contig 12320 bp, 10 predicted proteins | sample AttlaeALBM3_FD_111480 | JGI IMG/M metagenome (GOLD analysis project Ga0157362, IMG submission 111480) | Fungus gardens microbial communities from leaf cutter ant in Ribeirão Preto, State of São Paulo, Brazil - Atta laevigata ALBM3 | ecosystem: Host-associated > Fungi > Mycelium > Unclassified ... | reverse complement strand
CTGGCAGGCGCTCGGGGCCAGACTCTTTCCGGGAGAGACGCGCACCGCCTATGAGCAGAACTGGGCGGCGCTGATCACCCGTGTTGAAGACGCCATCAGACAGGGCGTTGCTCCGGGGTCGCCCAAAGCCTTGTCACTGCTTAATGAATGGATGACGCTGCAACAGCCGATGGTTGATGCGTTGGGCAAAGACCACTGGAACAAGGCGGCAAAGATGTATGCCGATATGGAAAGCTGGGAGACAGAGACAGCCAGAGCACCGTTCAGTGCCGAGGTCTATCGTTTCATGACGGAGACCGGTCGGCTCTCACGCACGGGGGAGAAGCAGGTCTAGCAGGGCCAGCCCTGAATACGCGCACTGTTAGTCCGGGATGGATGTTTTCATTCCGGGCCATGGATGTCGCAATCGTGACGCCTGACACCATGCCTGCAACCGTCACGGGTGTCAGGCTAGAGTGGCAAGCACCGGCCTGAACACCTTTGCAGGTGAACAGGCCACGAGGCTTCTCCTCAGGGAACGTCGGTTTTCTCGAAGCCTTGCCCCTCGATCAGGCGACGCAGCGGCGCCCAACCCTGATCGTCGAAGCTCTGCACCTTGAAGCGTGCCTTAGGGTTCGCGCGCGTAATGGCTGTATCATTCCAGTCAGCACCGCTGATACCCGTCCAGAGCGCGAGCTCGAACGGCTCACCATCCGGCAGATGGGCCTTGATTACCACATCACCGGTTGAAGGGGCTGGCGAGGTGAGCGGGGCCCAGCCATGCGTATGGCTGTGGAGCCATTCGTTCAGCTGAGCCGTTTCCGCCGCGTCGAGCTTGCGCGTCTGATTCGTCTGCTCGATCGTCAGTGTGACATCCGAGACGGTCTCGAACCTTACCGGACGCAGAGCCGGCCATGCGAAATACCAGATGAGCGCGACCGTCGAGAGAACAACCGCCAGAAATCCGAAGACGAGAAGGGTTTCTTTCCTCACGCGCCGCGCTCCTGCCTAGCATCGGCTGAACCCGCTTCGCCGCCGGCTCCGGGCGCAGCAAAATAGGACGAGACAGCGCCGATCACACGGCTGACCTCCTCGTCAGTCAGTTCAGGATGAAGCGGCAGGGCCAGAATACGAGAGCCCAGCGTCTCCGAAACTGGCAGCGATACCGTCTCGTCGTGATGCTCAGCATAAGCTGGCTGCTCATGCAGCGGGCGCGGATAGTACACGACGCTTGGCACCCCGTGGCGGCCAAGATGTGCCTGCAAGGCATCCCGCGTTGCGGCGTCCGGCAGCAGGATGGAGTAGATGGCCCAGGCGCTTGCACTGTCCTTTACCCGTGCAGGTGTCTGCACAATAGCGGAAAGCGCCGCGTCATACGCCTGTGCAATGGCTTCGCGGCGGGCCAGTTCCTCTTCAAACCGGTCGAGCTTCGCCAGAAGAATAGCCGCCTGAAGCGTATCGAGACGTCCATTGAGGCCGATACGCAGAACCTCGTAGCGCGTGCGCCCCTCGCCGTGGGTGCGCAGCGAACGGTACAGCGCCGCACGCTCGGCATCGTCAGTGAGGATGGCACCCCCATCGCCATAGGCCCCCAGCGGTTTGGACGGGAAGAAGGACAGGGTTGTCACCATTGCCTCGCGGCCCAGTTTGTGACCGTTCAAAGAGGCGCCAAAGGCCTGGGCGCAGTCAGCGACAAGCAACAGATCCTCCTGCGCGGCAATACCGCGCAGGTCCGCCCAGGGCGCGGGCTGACCGAACAGATCAACGCCAATGATTACGCGAGGCTCAAGCTCTTCCTGCGCGCGTATCGACGCTATGCGGGCGCGCAGATTATCGCAGTCGATCTGGAAACTTGCCGGATCCACATCCACGAAAACCGGGGTCGCGCCAAGCAGCAGCACCACTTCTGCGGTAGCGGTATAGGTGAAGGCAGGCAGGAACACGGCGTCGCCCGGACCAATCTCCTCGGCCATGAGCACCATAAGCAGTGCATCGGTACCGGACGAGACGCTTACGGCGTGCGCCGCACCGCTATAGGCGCAGAGCCGTTTTTCGAGCTCCTCAACCTCCGGCCCCATCACGAATTTGCAGTGCTCGAGAACTGTGTCGATCCGCTGCTTCAGCGGCGCGCCGAGGCGCGCCTGTTGTCTGGGCAGGTCGAGAAAGGAGATGGGGGCTTTGTCGCTCATGGCACCTTTTTTTCCATTAACGGCCGCATGAGGCCGGTCCCGTATCGCCAGAGGGTCCGTCAATCGCGGCATAGCCCGAAAGACAGTTTCCGTTGGCCGGGCGCATAGGGAGGCGCGCCCGTACGATCATGCCGGGACTATGGCACAGAGTTCGTGTTTTCCGAAGCCTCCGGGCTTTCAGCTTTCCGAATGGGCGGGGTGGAATACCGCACCTCACCCAGCGGGTTATGGGCAAATTCGGGCACGAGTTCCTGCATGATCACCAGAGATTGCCCGATGTCATCGGCATGGCTGGCCGCCTCAAGCTGCTGAAGCAATGTGCGGGCAGCTTCCAGATCAATCATCCGCGGCGTTGCCATTTTCAGACCCGGCGCATCGGTCGGCACCGGCGCTTCGCGGCCGTGAAACAGCTCCTCATAGAGCTTCTCGCCCGGGCGCAGTCCGGTAAACCGTATGGCGATGTCCTCATCAGGCCTCAGCCCCGCCAGACGCACCATCTGACGCGCCAGATCAAGAATGCGAACCGGCTCGCCCATATCGAGAACAAAGATTCCGCCGCGTTGCAGACGCTGATCCGTCTCGTCGGCCTCACGTCGGGATGCTGTGCCACGCACACTGGCCTGAAGCACGAGACCCACCGCCTCTGGTACGGTCATGAAATAGCGTGTCATGTCAGGATGTGTGACGGTGAGCGGTCCCCCCTGCTCCAACTGGCGTCGGAAGAGCGGCACGACCGACCCCGTGGAACCAAGGACATTGCCAAAACGCACGGTCACACAGCGGAAATGCGAGCCCTTTGCCTCAGCCTCGCCCATAAGCGCCTGACAGTAGATCTCCGCACAGCGTTTCGTTGCCCCCATGATGCTCGACGGATTGACGGCCTTGTCGCTGGAAATAAGGACCATCGCCCGGGCTCCGTGGCGAATAGCGGCATCGGCCACGATCCGCGTCCCGATCACGTTTGTCAGCACGCCCTCGCAGGGGTTGGCCTCGACAATAGGTACATGCTTGAGCGCCGCAGCATGAAACACGAGCGCCGGACGATAGCGGGCGAACACCTCGTCAATACGCTGGGCATCGCGGATATTGGCCACGATGACCTGACGCTGCACATGGGGGAACAGCTCAGACAGTTCCAGATCGATCTGCCAGAGGGCATATTCGCCATGATCCAGCAGGAGCAACGTCGCCGGACCAAACTGCGCAACCTGTCGGGCCAGCTCTGAACCGATTGTCCCACCCGCACCGGTGACCATGACCACCTGTCCCTGGATCAATCGCGCCATGCCTTCACGATCCAGCGGGACTTCCGGCCGGTTCAGAAGGTCCTCCAGTGCAATGGGACGCATCTGGATTTCCTCGGCCGGGGTCAGCCGTGTGAGCGAAGGGGCACGTTGTACCGCAATGCCGTAGCTCTGCCCGGCATCGAGCACGACGGAGAGCTGCGACCCACGCCATTCAGGATCGGTCACGATCACGCTATCTGGCAGGGTGTCGTTCTTCTCCATCTCCGCCAGCACGGAGGAAAGATCCTCGGTTACACCAAGAATCGGTACGCCATGCAGCCGCCGCCCCTGCTGCCCTGGCGACCGGGTAACCAGACCCAGCACAAAATAATGCGCGTCGGATACGCGCTCCAGCGCGCGAAGAAACAGGTCGGCGCTCAGATCCGAGCCCGCAAGCAGAACACGGCGCTTCTGCCCCTGCGCCTGCTGTCGCACTGTTCCGTAAAGGCGCGTCGCAACACGACCGCCTCCAAGGCCAACAAGGAGAACGAGCGCGTAAATCAGGGGAAAGGTCGGCGATGGCAGGGGAAAGCCAGAGACCCAAAGCATAAGCGAGAAAAGGGCGGCGCCAGCGATAGAGGCAGCCGCTATACCGCGCAGATCCGCTACGCCTGAAAAACGCCAGTATTGCTGCGGGATACGAAAAGGCAGGCCACTGACGAGCAATGTGATGGCACCACCCATGATGAACCAGAGTGGATGCAGCAATCCGTCATGAGGGGCGGCCAGAAAACGAGCTACAGGAGCAGCGAGTCCTGATATCAGACCGTCAGCCAGAACATTGACGGCAATGCGCCCTCGCGATCGATGACGCCGCGTCAAGGATGAGGGGACAGGGCTATGAGATTGTTGCTTCGCGTTCACACGACACTTATAGCCGCAAAAAAACTTTTGTCGCGATGGGCAGTCGTCACGTCAGCCCCTGCCCGCTGAAAAACTTCCGGATCCGATGATGATACCCCTGATCCTCTGTTGTGCTGCCACGGCCTGTATCAGTGCTGCCCTTGTTGTTCACATGATCCGCGTCGGAGTCATGGATATGCCGGGCCATCGCAGTTCACATACGCGCCCTACCCCCAAAGGGGGTGGCATTGGCATTATCACGGGGTTCCTGCTCGTCTTTCCCCTGTCGCAACTCTGGACGCAGGGCGATCTGCCGGGCCCGGCGCTTCTTCTGCCTCTTCTCGCCGTGGCCTTGCTCGCTTTCTTTTCCTGGCTTGACGATATCCACTCCTATCGCGCCTCGCTCAAGCTGTGCGTTCAGGGCATCGCCGCCCTGATGACGCTGGCGGGCGTGGCGCTCACCTCACTCCCGGGTTCCGGCTCCAGTGTAATCGGCGACGTAATCTCGGGCAGGAGCGCTCTCCCTCACATTTCCGACTATCTCGCGTCAGGCTGGGTCATCGTGGCTCTTGCTATCGGCATCGGCTTCCTTTGGCTCGTTTTCACGACCAATGCCCTGAACTTCATTGATGGCCTGAATGGCCTGGCGTCCGGTGTGATGGCCATTACGGCTTTGGCGCTCTCGCTCCTGTTCAGCCACGCGGGGAGACCCGGCTTTACCCATGCGGCACTTCTTCTGGCTGTTGCACTCCTGGTGTTCCTGCCCTTCAATTTCCCCAAGGCGCGTATCTTCATGGGGGATGTCGGCAGTCAGGGTGCAGGACTGACTTTGGCATGGCTCGGTATCGAGGCCGCCTGCACAACACCCTGCCCCCTTATCGTACCCTTCATGCTGGGTGGGGTGATCTATGACGTTGCCTTTACGCTGATCCGTCGTGCGATTGCAGGTGACCCGCTGGCACAGGCCCATCGAAGCCATCTTTACCAGCTCGCAGCGCGCAGCGGCGTTTCACCAACGCTTGTAAGCCTCTTGCACTGGGCCTTCGCCCTTTGGGGCGCAGCTGTCGCCGTGACCCCCTTGCCGATTGCCGCTCAGTTGATCCTTGTACTGGCCCCGCAATTGCTCTGGACAGGCTTCACCCTGCATCGGGCACGGGCGCGTGATCTGGGCAAATGGTGACGACGCTACGCTGACGTTCAAGGACGTCGATGACAGAGCCCAGATAACGAGTCCGGGCCAGCGGCCTGAAACCATGCCGCGTGGCCAGCTTCATGGAGGCCAGATTATCCGGATCGATGATGCAGCGTGCGATCCCGTGCTCGGTCTGGGTATCGAGCCAGTCCAGAGCGGCGGCCACACCCTCACCCCCATACCCCCTGCCATGACACCATGAGGCGAGCACCCAGCCAGCCTCGGGATAGCCATCGAGTGACGGCTCGATTCCCCGCCTTGCCTCGCCGAACCCGATCGTGCCCACAAAACGCCCGGTAAGGCGTTCCCTCACGCACCAATAGCCGTAACCGAGTATTCCCCAGTACCCACGATACCGTATCAGCCGGTCCCAGGACTCGTTGCGCGACGCAGGCTGACCGCCTGTATAGCGTGTCACGACCGGGTCGGCGCGCATGTCCGCAAGCGCCTCGAAATCCTGCCGGGCAGGAAGCCGAAAACACAGATTAGTCGTGTCGAACTCGCGCGTCATGGCTTTCCCCCTTTATGGATCCGTCGGATGCCACGGTCGTGGGAGACACCGGCCAAAACTATCCGAGAACCTCAGATCGCTGGCACCCAAACAAAAAAACCGCCCCCCTTTCAGGAGGCGGCTTTTAGAACCAACGTCAGGCATGCGCCTGCTGAACAACCTGAATTGTTCAGCCAGCAATGCGACGCACGGTCATACGCTCAACCGTGCCGCGACCGGTCTTGGCAGCCGGCTTGACCGTGCCCGAAGCCTCGCTCATGAGCGAGCGCATTTCACGAAGGAAAGCCGAGCCCTTGAGTGTGCGCTGCACGAGAACCGAGCGGCGATCGAGCGGATCGACTTTGCGACGAGCCAGGTCAAGCTCGCCCAGACGATCGAGAGCGCGCGTGATGGCAGGCTTGGAGACATTGAGCTCCTGTGCCAGACCGCGAACCGTGTGGGCGCCATCCTGCAGATAGCAGGTCAGAAAAACGCCGAGCTGACGCGCGGAGAGATCAGGACCGTCCTTGCGCACGAGCGAAACGATCGTGTCACGAAGAAGGTTGAGCATCTGGTCATTCTGTGCCTGGGCCATCGAAAAAACTCCTCAATGCATCGCGCATCTGGCGCGGCTAATGGTCTTACCCGTCGCCCAAGTAAGCCACCCTGAAAACACCTTACGGGTATTTCAGGGATGCCACGCCTTGGGTGCGTGTCCTGAAGGCGCTTGCTTTAGGAACGAAGCGGGTTACATCCCGATTAGCGTTGCATTCCTACAACATGCGTCGAACGATACGCATCCATATAGGTTCGTTTTTGTAATCGGTTTAGTATCTTTTTGTTGAAAGTCAGTGACTAAGCTGAGCCCGACCCTACTCTTTCATTAATCATTCGTAATGTTGCGATTGTCAGAGCACGCAGGGCGAGTGTCTCTCCCCCCTCTGGACGCCCGGTTCTTGCGCCGTCATTCCAGGCATAAGTGTCTATATGTGCCCATTTTACAGTGGGTTCGACGAAATGCTGAAGGAACAGGGCGGCCGTAATCGCCCCCGCCATCGGTTTGTCCGTCACATTGCCAAGATAGGCATTTTTGCGGCGGAGCCATGCGTCGTAGCCATGCCAGAGTGGCAATTGCCACATGGCATCGCCGGTCTCCTGACCTGATTCGAGCAAAATCTGCGACCATTCCGGATCGTTACTGAACAGTGCAGGCAAGTCAGGGCCCAACGCGACACGGGCCGCACCCGTCAGAGTCGCCGCATCCAGCAGCCAGTCAGGTTGGGACTCGCAAGCCTCGGTCAGCAAGTCGCTAAGCACCAGACGCCCCTCAGCATCGGTATTACCCACCTCAACCGTCAGACCTGCACGCGTCGTCAGAATATCGCCCGGCCTCATGGCATGGCCGGAAATGCTGTTTTCAACGCAGCCAAGACGCAATTCCAGACGCAAAGGGAGGTCTTGCGCCATGATCACATGCGCCAGAGACAGCATCAGGGCAGCGCCACCCATATCCTTTTTCATGCGCAGCATGCCGCTGGCGGGCTTGATGTCATATCCGCCAGTGTCGAAGCAGACGCCCTTGCCAACCAGAGAGAGCAGCGGCGCATCGGCTCCGGCAGCGCTGCCCTGCCATGTCATCCTGAACACTTGCGCTGGGCGGTCTGACCCCGCGCCTACAGCCGCAAGGCAGGGATAGGCCCGTTCGAGTGCCTCGGCGCTTATGATCTCGCTCGAAGCGTTGTGAAGTCGGGCCACAGCCTCGGCCCTTTGCGCCAACTCCACCGGCCCTAGAAGATTGGCAGGCATGTTGATCATATCGCGACCGAGCCATGTCGCCTGAGCAAGCGCAACGGCACGACCTGTATCGCACCCTGGGGGCAGAACCAGGCGCACCGTGTTTTCGTTCGCCGGGCCTATCGCGTAGTTATACGCCCCCATGCAAAAGCCCAGCACTACATCCTGCGTAATCCCCGGGCGCGACCCGGCATAATCGGGTGCGACAGCAGGGACCCAGTCACCGGAAGGCAAGCCCGTGGCGAGCACGCCGAACCGCGCAGCATCGCATGATTGCGGATCATCCAGATAGATTGCGTGACTGACGCCCGCCGCTCCGGGGACGAGATAAAGACGTCCTGCCAGAGGCTCCCCGGCCATTTCGCGCAGAGCGGCGCCGTGTCCATGAAGCAATGCCTCGATATCCTGCCCGACAGGCACAATATGGAGGGGTCTCGCCGCGTTGGCGCTCGTCGTCAGGCAAAGCTCTTCGGGATTGCGCATGGTTATCTGCCTTTCTGCTGATCTTCCGATGGAGGATCGGGTCCGCACATGCTGTGCCAGTGGCGGCGGCGTCTTGCAATTCGGTCGCTCATGCACAAGCATCGTATCATGAAGTCCCAGCCCCATCTCATGCCCCGCCGAATTCGTGCCGTGCTGGGACCGACCAATACCGGCAAGACCCATTATGCGCTCGAGCGCATGCTGGCGCATGAATCTGGCATTATCGGCTTCCCCCTGCGCCTGCTGGCGCGCGAGAATTACGAGCGCATGGTGCGCCTCAAGGGTGCGCGCCATGTGGCGCTTATTACGGGTGAGGAAAAGATCGTTCCCCCCGAGGCAAAATGGTTTTCCTGCACGACCGAGGCCATGCCCCTCACGCGCAAGGTCGAGTTCGTGGCCGTGGACGAGATCCAGCTCAGCAGCGACCCCGATCGTGGGCATGTCTTCACTGACCGGCTGCTGAATGCGCGTGGCAATGTGGAGACCCTGTTCCTCGGTGCGGAAACCATGCGCCCCCTCCTGCAACGCCTTGTGCCCGGTATCGAGATCGACACGCGCCCTCGCCTCTCAAGTCTGGTCCATACGGGTCATACCAAGCTCTCCCGGCTCCCCGCACGCTCGGCCATCGTCGCGTTCTCCGCTGCTGAGGTCTACGCCATTGCAGAGATCATACGGCGTCGACGGGGCGGCTGCGCGATCATCATGGGGCAGCTCTCGCCGCGCACCCGCAATGCGCAGGTCGAACTCTATCAGAACAAGGATGTCGACTATCTTGTTGCGACCGATGCCATAGGCATGGGGCTGAACATGGACGTGAACCATGTTGCGCTGGCATCGCTCACAAAGTTCGACGGCGCCTCGCTTCGGCCATTGACAGCCCAGGAATGTGCCCAGATTGCCGGTCGCGCCGGGCGCGGCATGAAAGACGGCACATTCGGCACGACCGCCGAGGCGCGTCCGATGTCAGAGTCGCTTATTGATGCGATTGAAGCGCACCGCTTTGACCCGGTCGAGCGTGTGAGCTGGCGCAATGCGGCTCTCGATTTCACCTCCCCCGATGCCCTTTATGCGAGCCTCAACGCATCACCACCCAAACGCGGTCTGGTGGCGGGCCGCCCTGCTTCCGATGTGCTGACGCTCGAGAGCCTTTCAGGTGAGCGCGAGATCCGCGAGGCAGCACGAGGCAGGAAGGCTACAGCCCTGCTATGGGAAGTGTGCCAGATTCCCGATTTCCGGAAACTGGGTGACGATTCCCATGTGCGGTTGTGCCATCGTCTCTTCATGCATCTCCTGCAGGATGGAGGCATCCCTGGCGCGTGGTTCGACGCCCATATTTCCGGGTTTTCGCGCCTCGATGGCGATATCGACACGCTGATGCATCGCCTTACCGGCATCAGGATCTGTGCCTATGTGGCGGCGCGCAGTGACTGGAGCGATCGGGCAACCCATTGGCAGGAACGCACCCGAGAAGTCGAGGATCTGCTGTCAGATGCGCTGCATGAGCGCCTGACAGCCCGGTTTGTCGATCGGCGCGCCACATCCCTCCTGCGTCGTCTCGATAGTGACGGCACACGAGACCTGCTTTCTGCCGTGACCCGTGAGGGGCAGGTGATTGTCGAGGGCCACGCCGTCGGCACCATAGAGGGTTTCACCCTGAAGCCCGATCGTGAAGAGGCCCTTCCCGAACGCAAGCTTATGCTGCGTGCGGGACGGCGTGCGCTGCTCCACGAAATCCCGCGACGCGTACAGGCTCTTGTCTCCGCCTCCGACGACACCCTCTCGCTGGATGCAACCAATGGCCATATTGCCTGGGACGGCGTGGTTATCGCGCGCCTCGCCCGTGGTACGGCTCTCCTCGCCCCTTCCGTACAAATTCTGGGTGGGGAATTTGCTGACACGAAGCAGCGCGATCTCGTTCAGGAAAGGCTGATTGCGTTCGCAGCTGCCCATATCCGCACGACGCTGGCTCCGCTTTATGCGCTGGCTGCGCAGCCCCGCCCTACGCCTGCCCTGCGCGGCCTTACCCATCGCCTGATGGAATATGGTGGTGTTGCCCCCCTGATGCCTGGCGAACCCGCCAGCCACGGAACGCAGGTGCTTGGACACCTGCGACGTCTGGGGATCCTGTTCGTCCCGCAGGGCGTCTTCATGCCTGTCTTGCTCAAGCCTGCCGCCATGACCCTGCGCTCGTTGTTGCTCGGTCTGTGGCATCGCTACGCCAGTCAGAACCCTGACGCCCGGCAGATAACGATTGCCCTCCCGGGCACAGCGCCAATCGCCTCTGCGGGCTGGGCCTGGGCTGGCGGAAGCTGGATGCGGCTGGATCGTGTGGAGAAGCTGCTGAGCGAGGTGCATCGCCTGACACGACACGGCCCCTGCCCCGTGCCGAACGATCTCGCGCAGCGCTACGGGCTGAACAGGACAAAGCTACCGGAGATCTTATCCAGCCTGGGCATACGCCTGCGTGTGGCTGCACCGTTGCCATCAGGGCAATTCGGGCCGCCTGCGCCCCTCATGCTTTCGGCAGCGAAACCACAGGCAAAACATCGCCGTCATTCGGGCAAGCGAGCGCCCGCAAAGCCATCCCCCCCCTCTGACAGTCCCTTCGCTGCGCTGGCCCGGCTGGGTCTGGGCGGGAGATAATCCATGACTGATGCGGAGCGTGATTATCAGCGGCTCGATCTATGGTTGTGGCATGCCCGTGTGTGCCGCCAGCGTCAGGACTGCGCCGAGCTGGTGGAAAAAGGACGCATTAGGATCAATCGTCAGGTAACGACAAAGCCCCATAGCAAGATACGTGTGGGCGATGTGTTGGGACTACCCGGTCATCCGCGCCCTAAGGTCCGTATCTGGCGTGTTCTCGCCCTTGCCGAGCGCCGCGGCTCTGCCACCGAGGCCGCCCTGCTTTACGAGGTTATTGGCGAGGACTGAGCCCACAAGGCAAATTTGCCGTGGCTTGCCGTAAACATATGCTTGCCAGAGACCGAAACTTCCGCCTATCTGCGGCATCCCTTATTGGAAAATCCCAGACGGCGTCTCTCTATTGCCTCCCGGGATCCTCTCGGGCCTTTGGCCCCAGCTTAAGATCGGAGACACCTATGGCCTATGTGGTCACCGAAAACTGCATACGCTGCAAATACACGGATTGCGTTGAAGTCTGTCCGGTTGACTGCTTCTATGCTGGCGAGAACTTCCTCGTAATCAACCCCGATGAGTGCATCGATTGCGGCGTTTGTGAACCCGAATGCCCTGCTGAGGCCATTGTGCCCGACAGCGACGACCGTGCGACGCCGTGGCTCGAGGTTAACAGCAAATATGCTGCCGTATGGCCCAACATCACACGCAAGATCGACGCCATGCCGGATGCCGATGAGTGGAAAGATAAACCCGGCAAGGATGCCATGCTCTCGCCGGAGCCGCACAAGGACTGAGAGACGCAATGCGTTTCTGAGAAGGGCCCGGTCAATGATCGGGCCTTTTTTGTATCCGTCATCCGTGTCGCCAGAGCGGCAGCCCGTTGCAGTTTCCCCGGCCGCTGGCAGACGAGACCGCAGCCCTGTCACGGCAGGCAAGGCCGCCGCAGGGCAACGCTGCCAAAAGAAAAGGCCCGGGGGATTTCTCCCCCAGGCCTTTTCCATTTTACCGGCATGATTGTCTTCCAGCGCATCCCTGAGCGGAAGACGCTGGAAGACAGATCGCGTCAGCGCGACATCATGTTCATGCTGACATCGTGGATGATGAAGATCGTTCCACCGATGATGATCAGCACGCAGATGACCGCGAAGGCAAATGCCGTGTTGTTCCAGGATTGGCTCGAGCTGCTGTTCATGTGCAGGAAGTAGATCAGATGCACAAAGATCTGAACCACGGCCAGCACGGCGATGACACCGAAGGTCACGCCGGGGGTCATGAGGTGCATCTCAACGATAGCGAAAGCCGCAACCGTCAGGATGGCCGCAATCACGAAGCCGATGATGTACGAGGCGAAGCTGCCGTGAGACTCGCCTTCGTGTTGATGGGTCGATGCTTGGCTCATCAGATCACACTCAACAGATAAACGAAGG
>Ga0157362_1000668_pt1 | contig 12322 bp, 8 predicted proteins | sample AttlaeALBM3_FD_111480 | JGI IMG/M metagenome (GOLD analysis project Ga0157362, IMG submission 111480) | Fungus gardens microbial communities from leaf cutter ant in Ribeirão Preto, State of São Paulo, Brazil - Atta laevigata ALBM3 | ecosystem: Host-associated > Fungi > Mycelium > Unclassified ... | reverse complement strand
TGTTTGTGCTGCTATAACAAATTTCTTTCAATAATGGTGCAATCTCTAATGCCTCTATTAATGACAAAGGGCTTGACAGATCATCTGATCAAAGCTAACTTTTAATGTACACTGATCAACAGCACTATCACAAATGGCCACTTACTAGTTTGTGATTAGTAAATTGAATATTCAAATAGCCCAAAAAAGCAAAGTTTAGACAGTAGCAAAAGATATTGTTAAGTCTGAGGTCTAATCCTCAGACAGGAAGTCCTAAATACATGATTGTGATGGTCTGTTATGGATATGGGATGGGATTATCAGTATTATCAACCATGGAGTGACAACAAATGGTTACTTCAAGAATTGACAAATGACAATGTCACTATGGAAAAAGGAGAGGAAGAAAGCTATCTATTCAGACTGAACAAGGACAAAGACATTAGACTCCTGGACAATTCTCAGATAATTCTCAGACAACGACTTAGACATAATTAGTATAGAACTAAAAGAAGAAACATCAGACTTATCTATTTAGAGATACTGACTCAAGTTGTCACCTCTAGTCATACTAGTAGTAACAGTTGTCACATTCCTAAATAGTATAAATACAGTCCAGAAAGGACAAGAATAGCAAGTTCTCTCTTTCTGTGGTTCTTGTGTAAAATCTCTTACTCTTGTAACCCTATACTCTCTCCATGTAAGACTCTAGCCAAGGCAACTTAAACCTACTCCAAGTCTGAGTTAACAAGAAGAACTCAATAGAGTCCTTATTTATTTCTTGTACACTACTTATACAACTACTACATAGTCTATGTACTATTTTCCCACACTCCTCATGTGACATGACACTTGTGACATCCTATCATGTGACCATGACTATGTAACACTTGTAATGTGACACTTTTCCATACTCCTTCCTATGTAGTAAGTCCAAAAGAAAAAGAAAAAAAGAAAAGAAATATAAATAATAACTTAGCTGTTTTGTCAAGTCATGACAACATGGGCTTCAAGTTAAAACATATATTTAACTGTGAGGTCTAGAGTCTTAACAATGTGATCAACTAATGTTACAAGTTAGTGCAAAAGGACCTCAAAGCTTTTTCTCCTCTCCTGTAAGGGGACACCCTAGGGAACAGCCTAGATTGTGAGTACAGCTCCCACCTAAAGGGCCATTATAAGTATTCGTGAGATGCTATCCCACACTCTCCTTCCCTTCTCTCTTATGTCTGTCTTGATGTGCCTGTCAATCCATAAATAGAACAGTGGTATTATTAGTTAGTGTTCACGTGACTAGTGCACACGGACTGTCAGTCTTAGTATATAAGACTGCTTGTGTAGTTAGATCTAGCTTCACTCGAATATCACCTTAGCTTCCGGGACAATTACCTTAGCTTAGGGTTAAGTCGCTGCTGAGTGCCTTTAGCCCCTAACATCTCCTATGGACTTGTCTTCTCCTTCTAAAATAGACTATGTGATGAGAGTTACTTCACAAAATAACATGAATATCAAGAATAATACCTGTGTTTTATTCTAAGTCCTTGGCACTAACAGCCCTGCTTTTAACCTCTCCCTTCTAGCTTCTCAGCTAGCATGTGTTTGTTAGACTAGCTAACTCCAAAGCTGGAATTAAGCCAACTGCTCCTTTATCAGCGTTTGACAAGAAGAACTCAATAGAGTTCCCGTTAGATTTTCTACACTACTTATACAATTACTACATGGTCTATGCACTTCTTTTCCATGCCTATCATGTGACTTATCATATGACATCATGTGATGTGATGCTGTGACTTCCTGTCATGTGACTGTGTGACACTTGTGACATAATACTTTCCCACACTTCCTTCTGTGTAGTAAGTCCAAGATAAAAGAAAAAAAAATATAAATAATAACTTAGCTGTTTTGCCAAGTCATGACAGTGTTAGTAACAAGACAATATCCAATTCTATCCCAACTTACAACAATGGCTCCACAGAACCCTCCTCCCAGACATTATTCTATTGTAGAGGTAGATTTTTACTAGGCTACTGTTACAAACTTCATTTGGACCTATCTCTACTAATTCTTCAACAATTTCTACAGTATTAACAGCACCAAATAGCCCTTGAAAAGATCTTTTGATTGATACTAGTCATGTCTTAAGGCAATTAATATTGGCTAACTTGCCATGATTGTTGTTGCCAGCATAAGTGAATTTAAGGCAGATGTAATCACAAATTTGGTCCTGCTCCTAAGATATTAGACAAATTAGTAGATAACCATCATAGTACTGTTTATTAAATTGCTAGTATCTTGGGAACCATTACAATCAATGCTTTGCTTCTAAGCTCAGAAGAAGCCCTTTTTATAATGCTCAGAATGAGTCTAAAATGACCTCAAGAAGATTAGTATCAGTAAAGATATGAAGTCCTCAATGTTTACATATGAATTTGATTAATTATTCATAGATAATCATCTGTCTTTTCTTAGAACAAAGAAAAGCCTTTATATGGTTAACTTATCACTATTTCTAGTACAAGGGCACTACCATATATAGAACAATAGGTAGTAGCATATGATGATCTGTCTTAGTATACAAACCATTACAATTCTATATATAAGGACTTATAGTCTGAGAATTAGATCTCAGACTTAACAACATCTCTTATTACTGTCTAAATTTGCTTATTAAGCCTTTTTGAATAACTACTCTTCAATTACAAATCAAGTAAGTGACCATTTGTGATACTATTCTTATAGTAGTACTCTTGACTATGTGATCAGATATTGGACTTTGAATCTTCTCTGTATAACTTGACTCCCTAGCAATGCTAAACTCTATTTTAGAGCTTCTATAACATTGCCTTTATGGCTAAGTCATTTGTTCTATAGTCTCTTTGTTTTGACTTAGTCTGTTAAAGTACCTTAATTACTGATCTGATCACTCTAAAAATAGATTTCTACTTTTAAAAACCCAAATAGAGGAAAGAGATGACTGAGATTGCTTGTTTTACTTAGTAAATAAACAAAACTAAGGTATAATTTTCCTTAAGTATAAAGGCTTTAGTAAACAAGTGTAAAGCTAGGCATATGATTGTAAATAGATTGTGACTTAGTGTTATAGAGAACTGTGACGTCAGTGAAGTTATATTGAAAGTGAGAGTATCAAGACTTTTAGTTACACTCTACAAAATAGTCCTAGGACTAGAGTGTCATGACTTGGCAAAACAGCTAAGTTATTATTTATATATATATATATATATATATATTTTTTTTTGGACTTACTATACAGGAAGGAGTGTGAGAAAGTGTCACATCATAAGTGTTACATAGTCATGGTCACATGATAGGATGTCACAAGTGTCATGTCACATAACTATGTCACATGAGAAGTATGGGAAAATAGTACATAGACTATGTAGTAGTTGTATAAGTAGTGTACAAGAAATAAATAAGGACTCTATTGAGTTCTTCTTGTTAACTCAGACTTGGAGTAGGTTTAAGTTACCTTGGCTAGAGCCTTACACATGTCAACACTTGATATCTTCACATCCTGTCACAAGGGGTCTGGTTAAGGTTTTCAGTGAAGTTATATCAAAAGTGAGAGTATCAAGACTTTTAGTTATACTCTACAAAGTAGTCCTAGGACTAAAGAGAGTATGGGGTTTCAAGAGTAAAAGTTTTTACACAAGAATCACAGAAAAAGAGAACTTGTTGTTCTCATTCTTTTTTTTTTTTTTTTTTCAAATCAATAATTTATTACATGAGGTGTGTAGGCAGACCATGGCAGTACAAAAAAAGGAAGACTACGGACCCTCGGGACATGTTGTAAATGCCCCTACTACACTAACTAAGCATGAGGCAAAGAAGTATAGCTACAAATAAAATGAATGATGTAAAGAGAAAGAACCTAGCTTCTAATATGTGCTTTCCTTCTGTGAGGGCGACTGGGATAGGGTGCTCCAGGAGATTCCTTAGTTAAATTATACTATGAAATATGTTACAACCTACCTCCAGGAGATTTCTTAGAGAATTAGATGAGGCTCCTGGAGGGAATAATCTACAATATATATACTATAGTGTCCTTGTGTTTTGGTTTCTCCATTCTTTGGTAATCAGGGTCTGCACACTGGGACAAACAAAATAATGATATGCCAGCTTCCAATTGCATGCTAAAGGTCCAAGGGAAGATTATCAAAGTTGAAGGTTTATAAATAATTAGAGAAATAAGAATTATATGCAGCTTCAGTAAAATATATATTAGTAGTTGTAAAAGGATCATAAGATCTCTCTAAATTATTGTCATATAGTCTCTCTAAGGTGTCAACCTTTACACACTGTAACAAAAGCTCCTCTGGAAGATACAGTTAGTTGATCATCCATAGATCCTCTACACTCAGTTGCCCCCTTGTCTGCACCCCCAACACCGAACCTTACAGGTGTGATACAATCCAAGTGTGCACCTAGCCAAGCTTTCCTAGTCTGCTGTCCTCTCCAAAGCCTGTCTGAGTTGTATCTGTGTTTTCTCCTTAGATCGAGTTCTGGGTATATTTTGTATTCTTCTCAAGACACCCCACTAGTTACAGTTTTTTTACTCTCAATAGATCCGCATTCATGATTCCAGAGGCAGTATAGATGGAGGTAGGAGTCAAAAGGTTCTTCTCCGATCCAACTGCACTCTGGATACTATATTAAAATATTACAAAGCCCTGAAACTCAAGAACTAAAATATAAAAGAGAAACTATTACTAATTTTAGGATTCCATCGCCTCCTTTCTGTTCTAAGACCTCCCAAAATCCCACTGATGATATAGCTCTCTTCTTTCTTTGTTATAACGTGTTCCCTCACTAAGTCCTTCCTATCAAAGATGACGTGTCTTCATCACCGTTTCCTTCTAGAATATTCTTCTGTCTTCCCCTATTATGCTCTTGATGCTGCTTTGTAATTTGGACTTCATTGATTACCTGTTAAGTAGTTAGCAAGTCTCAATAAATGTCTAGTATCTTCAAGTCGCGTCCTAGAGGTTATTTATTTAAATATAATTGATCTGATACCATCAATGCTTATTTACAAGCACAAAGTCTATCAGTCTAAGTTCTTCATCTGAGTAGTACTAGTTCTAGAGTCCAAGTTTACTATCTTTCTGAGTTAGTCCATCCAAAAGTAGATTTAGAGTATAGTCCCTCAGTAACTCTCTTAGTAACCCAATGCCAGTTTATCTTAATTGCTTCTCAAGGTCTCAACATGAGCTCTAGGTCGATTATCATCTGCTCAATGTACTTATCATATAGTGTTACATTCTGAGGATATAGAAAGAGTTCTAGAGTGAATTCTAATTGAGAATCTATTGGTATAAAGTGTATCAAATGTTATCTTCTGTGGAAAATTTGCTTGCAGCATAACAGCGTCTTGGAGCAATAGTTCCAGGATTGAAAATAGTGTAAAAGTCTGTCTGTCGGATGTGTCTTGGAGCAGCTGGGTACTTCTAGTAGTACTCCACGACAAGGTCTAGTGCCTTGACATCAGAGACTACCTCCCAAGAGTTGTGTTCTTTGCTGAATTCCTTCCACTTGACCAGGAACTGGAACCTCCTCCAGTGCCAGTGACTATCTAATATCTCTTTCACTTCCCACTCCTCTTCTCCATTGACGACAATGGATAGCAGCAGGGCTTGTGGTTTCCTCCCTGGGATTAGATCTTCTGGAGCAGCAGACAACTTTATGACGTTGAATACTAGATACAACTGCCTCATTCCATGGGGTAACTTGAGACAGTAGGCTAATGGTCCCACTTGGCGTTCTATTTCAAAGGGTCCTAGTCTGCAATATGACAACTTCAGAGACAGATGTGTCATTTTGATATCTGATACATCTAAGTATACCCAGTCTTCTGGTTTGAACACAGGGGCCAGAGTTCTTTTTCAATTGTAGTACCATGTCATGTCTTCCTATGCCTTGTGGATTGCTGACTTGGCCTCTTCAGTGGCGGATTTCATCCTCTCCGTGAATTCATTGACTGTCTCTAGACTGGAGAGGTTCTGACTTGGCTTGAAGCCCATATGGGGAATCTGTCTAGTGTTTAGTAAGAACGGAGATTGCTGTGTCGTGGAGTGGACATGGTTGTTGTACTGGAACTCCGCAATGAATAGGAAGTCGTACCAGTTGTTCTGCCATTCATTGATGAATAGGCAGAGGAATTGGTTGAGCTTCTGGTTGACACATTCTGTTTGTCTGTCTGTCTGGAGGTGCCAAGCTATGGAGAAGGATAGTCGTATACCTAGTAGTCTGTACAGTTTTTTAGTAAATGAAACCATGAATTGGGGTCCATGGTTGGAGACAACATGTTTTGGGAAGTCATAGAGTTTTCAGACATAGTGGAAAAAGAGTCTGGCTGCTCCTTCTGCTGTGACTGTTGTGTGTGTCAGAACGAAGTGTATTCTTTTGGAGATGGAATCCATGACAGTCATGACGGCGTCATGTCCAGAGGACTCTAGGAGTTCAACCATGAAATCAACACTGAGCATGTCCCACCGTTTGTCTGGAATGGAGAGCAGTTGAAGCTTGCTATAAGGGGACAATCCTAAGATCGCTTAGATAATCTGGTAGGGTTCGCATCAGCTAGCGTTCCCACGGATCCTCAGAGTCTGCGGTCTATAGTTCCCTTCCCTCTAGTTCGGGTCTCTATCACAGTACTACATAGCCATATCTGGTAGTGTAGTTATTATTGTCCTGATGTAGGTGTTCATAGCGACTGGTGCACAGACCAGGCTAGTCTAGTATAAGTAGCTAGTGATGTACAGTAGAATACCTTACCTTAACAATAGTTTGAGCTCCTGGGCTACTCATCGCTCTAACTTAAGACGCCTGCTTTACTATATTGCAGTGTGACTGGGTGCCTCACCAAGCATGCCCCTTACACTTGCCAACAGGAGAGTGTTGCCAAGATTTTGTCTGGAGGCAAAGATCGCAGATACTTACATACTGGCCAATGTACCTAGACATCTGAGGCCACTAGTAATTCCGGAACACCAATTCTAGTGTTTTCCAGCATCTGGGGTATCCTGCAATCTGAGTGTTATGGCAAAGAGCTATGATTTGTCTGTATAGGTCTAGACTTCGAGGTACATATATCTTTCCTTGGAACCAGAGCAGACTGTCTATGTTCAACCACTCCAAGGAGTGCACTGTCCTATTGGCGGAGCCCCAGAGCTCTCGTGCTACCTTAGCTATAGGTTCCTCTTAGTCTCCGTTCTGGTTTCTCTTGCATATGTCAGATAAGATCTTCTGCTCTATGCCTGTTAGTTCCACCTCTTCTAGGGCACGCACCACAAAGAACTCTGGTTAAAGGAGGACAATGTTCTCATTGTCGGAGGCTCCATTTCCGTGATTGGCTTTCCTCGACAATGTGTCTGGTTTGCCCATAGTACATCTGGGGCAGTGGTAAAACAGGAAGTCAAATCTAGCCAGATGCAAGGACTAATGCGCTTGACGATGGTTAAGTTTCTTGGTCATCATGAAATACTCGAGGTTCTTGTGGTCGGTCCAGATTTCCATCAGATGGGTCACTCCTTCCAAAAAGTACCTCCACTCCTCTAACACATAGATAATGGCTAGCATTTCCTTGTCGTGGATTTCATAATTTCGTTTCACAGAGGACAAAGATTTACTATAGAATGCTATGGGGTGTCATTTCCCATCCTTCGTCGACAGCTGGAACAAGACTGTTCTTATAGCAAAGTCCGAGCTATCTGCTTCAATTCAGAAGAAGTTCGATTCCTGAGGAGACACTAACACTAGAGCAGTGGTCACTGCTGTTTTGAGGTCTTTGAAGGCTGTCTGTTTCTTTCCACTCCATGTTCAGACTTATTTGGAGTGTGTTAGGTCAAAGAGAGGTCGAGGTTTGGTAAAGAAGTCTCGAATGAATCTTTGGTAAAAGTTTACGAAGCCTAGGAAGGCCTAAACATCTGTCTTGTTCTCCAGAGTGGACCACTCTTGGACTCCTGCGACCTTGACCATATCCATGGAGACTTCGTTCTCCAAAATGACCAAACCCAAGTACTCAATCTGCTTCTTGCAGAACTTGCACTTCTCTGGATGGAGGAAGAGTTTGTTCTCTTGCAAGACCTGTAATATTTGTCAGACAGCTTGTGTGTACTCTTCCTCCATCTTGGTAAAGATCAGGATATCATTTAGATAGATCACCACAATGCCTCCTGCTATGAGATTCCAGAAGATGTCGTTCATTATGGTCTAGAAGGTGGCTAGACTGTTTGTCATTCTGAAGAACATCACTAGGAGTTCGAATAAGCCTCAATTGGTTCAAAAGGCTGCTTTCCACTTATCTCCAGGCTTAATGCAAACATTATTGAAACCCCAATGAACATCTAGCTTGGTGAAGTATCTAGCTCTGTGGAGTTGGGACATGAGTTTGGAGATTAGTAAGAGGGGGTATTTGTTCTTGACTGTCATGGAATTGAGTGTCTGATAGTCTTGAACTAGCCAGAGCGAGCTATCCTTCTTCTTGATGAAGAACACTGGAGCTGCTATAAAAGATTTGGAAGGACAAATTCGTCCAGTGCACAGATTCTTCTCTAAGAAAGAGTTCAACTCCTTTTGCTCCACCGGAGACAGAGAGTAGACTTTCGACAACTTAGGCTCCGAATCTGGAATGAGTTCAATAGTATAGTCCTACTGCCTGTGCTCCAGAAGAATGTCAAAGTCTTCCTTGGCAAATATAGATTCAAACTCCCTGACCCAGTCGGGTGGAGTGAAAGGTGTTCTTCATGTCTTCAAGGCACAACAGGCCCCCTCTGCAAGTTTCTGGGAGGTCGTGGAGGTAGCGCGTATGTCTTTTATAGTGGACTCTGAGAGGATTCTTGTTACAAAGAATCTGTTCTCTTGCTCGTATTCAACCTCGCAAGTCCAAATGGGGGTCTCATCCTTCTCTAAGTCTTCTGCATACTCTAGAGGGGGTCCAGATTGGCAGACGTTGAGGGCTCTAGTCTCCATTCTCTTCCGCGATGCTTGTTCCTTTCATATCACACAGCATCCTTTGTATTGAGGAGAGCATCAGTTCATCTGTACTTCTCTAGTCTGTCAATTGACCTCTGGGTTATGGTCCTTGAGCCAGGTGTAGCCGAGGATCATACTTTGTCTTCTGAGGCTGGAGATAGCAAGAAGTGTCCTTTTGGGGTAAGTTTTATAATGGAGGACTATGTCCACCACTTTGGAGATCTGACCAGCCTCGTTAGAGGAGCTGTCTACGTTGTACACCAGTATGGGGCAAGAGATGCTCCAGATGCTAATACCTTTCATACAAACAAAGTCTTGATCTATAAAGTTGCCTGTAGCTCTAGAGTCCAAAAGCACCTTGACAGAATATACCTTGCTAGTATATTACAAATGGTCACTTACTATTTGTGATGGGTGCTTTGATACTTTAAAGAGTTCAAAAATGCAAAGTTAGATAAGTAACAAAAGATGTTGTTAAGTCTGAGGTCTAATCCTCAGACAGGGAGTCCTTATATACAAAATTGTGATAGTCTGTATACTAAGACAGATCATCACATGCTACTACTTATTGTTCTACATATGGTAGTGCCTTTGTGCTAGGAATAGTGATAACTTAACCATATGGAGGCTGTCCTTTGTTCTAAGAAAAGAACAGATGACTATTTATAAATAATTAATGAAGTCTATATACAAACATTGAGGCCTTCATATCTCTACTGATATTGATCGCCTTGAGGTTGTTCTAGACTCATTCTGAGTGGTATGAAGAGAGCTTTTGATGAGCCTAGAACCGAAGCTTAGATCATGGCAGTTTTCGAGATATTGGTGATTTAATAAACGGTACTATGGTGGTTACCAGTTGATCTGCCTAATATCTCAGCTATTATTGATTGCTTCAAGACATGACTGGTATTGATCGAAAGGTCTTTCCAAGGGCTTTCCATAGCTATTGAGACTGTGAGAATCGTCAAAGAATTAGTGGAGATATGGCTGAATGAAGTTTGTGACATGGTATCTGTGGTACTGATTTCTATTAGAAGAATAATCAATGTCCCACGAGCATTGAGGGTGTTGGTGGAGAGTTGTTTGGGTAACCTTTTTTTCCATTTTGGCCTCTGGAGTTAGACTATCCTGTCCAGAGCAGAGAGGGAAAGGGAAAGTATGTCTATAGGCTTACAGATATCTATATTAACCTCTTCTATGTCTAATACAGCAAACCTATTAACTAGTGGCAACTGGGGCATACTTTTTGCTGGTCACGCTAAGCAAAATCCTCCTTTGGGGTTGAGCAAACTTCCTCTTCTTCTACTGCATCTTTCAGGGCTATTAAGTCTTCAATCAATTCCTCCCTCTGCTCTGCAGTTAACCTCTGGATGTCTAAGTGGTGGAGGTAGTCCTTCACAAGATAGTTGGCCTCTCCACACTGATAGCACCTGTGCAGAGGTAAAGAGCGCGTTTTCTGAACTATGTCTATGTCTATGGGTATTTCTCTGGATAGTATAGGTGAAGGGAGTCTTGGTGGAACAGGGGGTAGAGTACCGAGAAAGAGGTTGGTCTAGGAAGGGTAGAGTGTGCAGGGGTCGTGGTCATTGACTGAAGTGTAGATTGAAATGCTTCATTTGCCAACTGCGCTTGGTCGATCCTCCAGGCTGCTACTGCGTACTAGGCCTTTAGATCAGTATTTGACTTTGGATGTTCAACTTGAGTTTGCAATGGAATTTTACTACTAGAGTCTGGAGGTCCATGTATCTGGCATCTGAGATCAGGATCAGGAAACTATCTAAGTAATCGTCTACTGTCTGGTTTCCTTGATAGTACGAAGACCTCTCCAAAGTGTTGATAGCATCTGCTTTCACATTGACTAGGAAGAATTGACTCTGGAATTATTGCTCGAAGTCAGTCTAGGATTGAATTGGAAAGATGCCAGTGTCTGCTTTCTAGTGAAAAAGGTTTTCAGACCACTTGGCAGCCCATCCACCCTTGAAGAAGGCAAAGGTCTAGAAGATTTTGTCACAAACTTCATTCAGCCATATCTCCACCAATTCTTTGACGATTCTCACGGTCTCAATGGCTACGGAAAGTCCTTGGAAAGACCTTTCAATTGATACTAGTCATGTCTTGAAGCAATCAATAATAGCTGAGATATTAGGCAGATCAACTGGTAACCACCATAGTATCATTTATTAAATCACCAATATCTCAAAAACTGCCATGATCTAAGCTTCGGTTCTAGGCTCATCAAAAGCCCTTTTCATACCACTCAGAATGAGTCTAGAACAACCTCAAGGCAATCAATATCAGTGGAGATATGAAGGCCTCAATGTTTGTATATGGACTTTATTAATTACTTATAGATAGTCATCTATCCTTTTCTTAGAACAAAGGACAGCCTCCATATGGTTAAGTTATCACTATTTCTAGCACAAAGGCACTACCATATGTAGAACAATAAGTAGTAGCATGTGATGATTTGTTCTAGTGCACAGACTATCACAATTCTGTATATAAGGACTCTCTGTCTGAGGATTAGACCTCAGACTTAACAACATCTTTTGTTGCTTGTCTAACTCTGCTTATAAGCATTTTTGAATCTATATCTCAATTCATCACAAATCAAGTAAGTGACCATTTGTGATAGATTTTTTGCTCGTCACAGCTGAACTGCTCTGGAGCCAGGTGCAAATACAGTGTACAGGAGTTGAGGAAAGCTCGACCAGAACTCTGTTCACCAGAGAAGTCTAGGGGAGAGGGGAGTTTTGGCCTTGCTTGCTGTTTAGACGAAATAGCTAGAACAGGAGAAGAGAGTCCAACCAGAGAGAGAGACGCAGGTATCAAAGGCAGAGCGACGGTTGGGACAGGGGCAGGGCTAGTCATAAGTTGAGTGATTTGTTGTAATTGAGTGGTCAAGGCTGCGAGAGTGGTATTGATAGCGTGTTCTGAAGCATTCTGGCATTTGGTCAGCTCTTGGAGATGATACTGTAGGTAGCCCAAGGCATCAGCTATGCCTGGGGGGTGTCTGTGGGCAGTGACATCATTCTTGGAGCGTGTTAGGGAACCACTCAAAGGCAATTACTCCTCAAGCTAGGTAAGAGTCCTGGAAGCTTAGTTGAGATTCAAGTGAAGTACATCTACAATGTTAGGGGATAACACTAGAGGTATGCTTAGTGACGTGAGTAGGTTCCCATCTAAGAGCCGTCATCTCTCCGATCGCATTCTCACTCTCTCCTGCCTTCCCTTCTGTGTCATACTGTGTGAGCCTGTAAAACTAATATTGGACTTTGTGGGAATATATCTCAGGTACCATGAGAACGGTGCCTGGACTATCTGGTAGTATAAATACTAGTCTTCTGTT
>Ga0157362_1000666_pt1 | contig 12339 bp, 3 predicted proteins | sample AttlaeALBM3_FD_111480 | JGI IMG/M metagenome (GOLD analysis project Ga0157362, IMG submission 111480) | Fungus gardens microbial communities from leaf cutter ant in Ribeirão Preto, State of São Paulo, Brazil - Atta laevigata ALBM3 | ecosystem: Host-associated > Fungi > Mycelium > Unclassified ... | reverse complement strand
TGCTGAAGGATGCGTGACCGGCAGATAATTCGCACGAGACGATTGTTGTCGAGTCCATCCTAGATTTTGACAGATATGAAAACAGAGAAAAGGTGACGCGCATCAACCATCGCAAAATCGTTTATTGCATTGTGACTAATGACTGTTTTGACAGCAACCCATCCGTTTCGATCGGCTCCATCCCAGGTCCCATCCCTTTGTCATCGACGCGCTAGATTGAAATCAATATTTACACTCAAGCCCCATGTAAGCCGCGGATTAGTAAGACCTCTTAGAACGCTTTTTCTAACCCCTTCCAAACCCATTTCCAGAAATATCAATGTATTCTGTACTCTTTTCAAAAAATTGTCCTTAGTTTTGAAAGATTCCTACTTCTTAACGATATATAACTGAATCCAATATTGGTTTGTTATTTCTACTTATTTATTTTTTGCTTTAGCTGTTGCGCAGTTACTATTTATTTTTATTAATTAATTAATTAATTTTTTATTTATAATAATTTTGTTATTATCTTATTATTATTATTATATTATGTTTTATATTTATATTATATTATGTTTTATAAATATTTTTTTCTTATTTTTCACACATTTTTCTATTTCTAAGTCCACTTAATCGACAAAGATTCTACTTTGATCCTAACTAAGGTTCTTCCACTTCACAGATTTATTGCATTCTATTCTCGTGTCCTCGCGATTTCATGGTTCTTTCGACAATTTCAAGGGGTACAACGGGGAATGTATAGGGGTGCCTTTGGAGGCGTAACTGCTCGATAGGTATTTAGTCAGGGGTGCCTATTGAAAAACAACAATACACACCGGCGGTCGTCATTGTATGATCGTCTCGACACGATGAGAGCGAAGAGTGCTGCACGGACCTTACCGGCGGTATGGATAATTCGCAATTGGATTATTCTAAGCTGTATCTGGGAATCTGCAGGACTTAGTAGTTCTCTTCTCGAAACATGCTTAAATGATCCAGCATGAAATGCTCGATTATGTAAACGAACATAAATAAACTCTATTGCGAAAGTAACGTGTATAATTTTATTGGGAACGGAATCATATTGTGAAGAAAATTTGAAAATCTATTCCTTTAGTCTTAATTCTGTGACGAAAAAAAGAGCGCTTATTGCCATCATAGAAAATAATTGTAAGTTTAAACTGACAAAAATGATCCTATGTCGCTAATATAGTGACTGAGCATCTTAATATGATACTTTAATTATATTGTACCTCAATATTTAGCTTGATAATTACTTAAAATTTAAATACTTAAAAAATTATGGATATTTAATTTTTATAACTTAAAATTTTATTTATTAAAATAACATTGAGTATTTTAATAGTAAATTCTAAATTTTAAGACGTAAATTCAATATATATATATAACTTTAAAGAATAACAGTTTAATGAGTTATAAAATTTTGCTAAAATGCGCATTATATTTAAGAATAGTTTATCTTTAAGAAAATTATAATTTAAAAATAAAATTTTCTACAAAGGATATTCAGGATAATATCTGAAGGATAATATCGAATAAAACCCCAATGAAGGATTCCTGCCTTATCCCATGCTTCATCCCTTTGTAACATTCGGTCTCTCTGTAATGCCATCTAACATAGTATTTTATTGCCATGATGGTTTTACTATTGAATAACTTTTTGATTGATTCAAGCTTTCGCCGTTTAGCTTTTATCCATCATGCAGACGTGTTACCAACTTCTGGCAATGTATGAAAATGGATAAATGGAATATGATCAGTGACTGAAAAGGTACATTTCTGGTCTACACTTCTGCTGCCCTCTATTTTTTGATCAGTGGATAATGGTTCATTCCACTACATGGGATTACTGTGCATATTTCTACTTTCCATCTATCAGTACAGTTACTCTGACATCTTATTGAAGAAATCTACAATTTCGAGTGAAGATATATATCGAATGTTAATATCAAGTTAGCTATACACATTTTGCTTAAAATTATTAACATTAAATCCCAAGAGATTTATATGACATTATACTATTTTTAAAAAGTTCCTCCTATTTTTTTTATCTAATTGCACTGAATCAACCCAAAGCATGAATATTTGATATTGAATGTGTGATAGTAAGAAGACATATTATATAACATTATAGTTTAAATTATTAAATATTTTTAAAATAATTTCATAATTAAACGATTAATTATACAAAGATAAATTGATAATAATGGCAAAAATTAATAAGATGTAAAATTAAATACAAATATACATTACACATTCATATTAACATATGCGTTTAGTAAATAATGAATACATTTTCGTAATTACTTTAGTTAAATTGAGTAAGAATAATGGCGATCTAATTAGACATGAATAAAAATAACTTAAATTGGATATAATTTGATATTATGAATTTAACAATGTAGAAAGAAAAATTCTTGAAAGCAGATTCTGTGAAGAATCAAAAATATATATACATTTTCTTCAATTTTATATGTAATTTATTAATTTAGTTAATTCTACAATTTAATTGCAAAGAGTTAGATGTATGTACATGTATAGATTAGAACAATATTATTGTTTTATACTTCCAAAGAATCCTGCGTTTTTCATAATTTATGGCAAGGATACTGTAACCATTCGCACCCCCGTGAACGCGTCTCACAGATGACCGCATAATAAAACCATTATTAAGATATTTAACATCCCATTGCGCGCCCACCAGTCACGTGACTCGAGGTATCGTCGTAATCGTTGCGAACAAAAGCGCCGATCTCTCTTTCTCTCTTTCTCTCTTTCTTTATAGTTATGCCGGGACACGTGCCCGACATAATTCACCATTGATGGTTATATTCCATTGTGGGCCGAGCCCATTATAGCCTATACGTGCGAGCCTCGAACAAAACGTCGAAATGGTAAATATAATACCTATCCCGGCGCGCTCTGACAACTATTTTTCCCAAGATATTTCCGCATTACTTTGTCGCCGCGTCCGCGGAACGATTTGTATCGCGTAATCCCCTAATCGATCTCGCGTCACGCCATGCGAATTAATCAACGACGAACGTAACCATCATTGCCGGAATGGAAAAACAAGTTGCGATGTTTCTCGCGAAATTAAAAATAAAAAACAAAAAAATTCACCAAAATTTTTTTACGCGATAGATGACTTAATTAAATGTAATTTAATTAAATTGGATTTGTATTTATGATTCATATTTATATCAATATCGATGAATGACTTGATTAAAGAGAACAATATTTAAATAAATAAATATGAACGAATAATTAAATAAATACATGAAAAATATTTGTATATAATCTCTTCAATTTTTCAAAAAATATTTATGCAAACAAATAAATACTGTAATATGTTCTTAAAATTTTTTAAAGTATTATATATATGTATTGAATATATATATATACAGTTTATATGTAAAGTAGAATTGAATAATATGAGTATCTTAAGAAAACATTTGGTATTTCTTATATATTGAAGAATAAAAAAAATTCGGTTCCTACCATTTCGCTTTTATTTCTATCATTATAGATTTATGATGTTTTAGATTTATGATGTTTTATGTATTTTAGTACTCTGAAATTATTTTAAACCAAAAATGATGGAATTGAAATGATGGAAAGTGTTCCTATTATCCATCCAGTACACGCATTAACCTTTGGATAAGATAATATGGATAGGCATTATAACATGTAACAATACAGAAAATTTTCTGAAAGAAATTATACAGAAATAAAAGATTGTATCATTGACTTTGATGTGTGTAATTTCTTTGACATTCTAAAAATTATTATTTGTAACGTATAATGTACTTATTCATCCATTCATATAACATCTGCTCATAATACCTGAATATACTTTACAATTAAAGTAACTCTTTCTTAACTGAATGATGTTTAATTATTTCAACTAGAATTCTATATTGTTCGTTCAAAATAATATTTAAAATAACTCAAAATGATTTATCTTTCAATTTGCAAAAGTTGATATTAGGCTTATAAGCATTCTTATATTATAATAGACGATAATATCTTCGAAAAACCCCCAATATTTTAATGAAAAATCATTAATGATTTCGAAAGTTTATGAGATTAGAACAATTTAATATTGTGTTTACGAATATTAATATGCAGGATAAAATATCCTTATATCTCAATATAGATTGGAAATCTTATAAAATTAACGGCAAAAAACGTAAGAAATAAAAAAATAACGTGCCTAATTAATTCAATAAATTTCCGAAATAAATCAATTTAATATATCTAATTCTCGCAACATATTGAAATATTGCGAAGAAAGATCTTTTCACAACAAATGGCACTAATCGTCGAAGAAATATGAAGAGCACTCATATTACCTGCAGTGCTCGTGATACCTAATCCTACCTAACATTTATATGTACGTATATTTTATTACGTATATGTATATATAAATATAGTGAATAGTGGTAAAGCAGATGATCAACACAATTAGCATAAAAAAAAATTTGTGCAGATACAGATACAGCCCTTCCTCTATTTACCGATTCAATTTTCACAATACCACCGTAAATTGTGATCGTAGACAATTGAGCTTGCAATGCACGTGTCAACGGAAAACAAATCTTTAAAATATGATGCTACGCTTGTTTACGACCTTTGAAATACTCGAAGCTCTTGAATTCGAGTGCTCGTAAGGGTGAAAAGGGTCAGCAACGATACAAAGGGTTGGGGAACGAGTTTTGTTGCTACAGTTAACACTTGTCAGGGGGTGGTTCTGTTTGAGACTCGATCTCTTCGACCCTCTCCTACATAATTTGCCAAGAATGGAATAAAAGAATATCAAAATTGATAGTAGAGATTCGCGTGATTTAAACAATTATATTTTCAAAGATAGACCAGTAAATAACAGTAGATTGTAATCGCATGCGGAAATGTTGAAACGCTATTTTTATAAATAAGTAACATAAATCTACATTTCGTTAATCTATGACAATGTTTCGAATATTAGAGTTACGTTTATTCGGTCAAAGTAGTGACGGTAATCTGAAAACGAGGAAGCGTTCGACCACAAAAAGTTGCCAAATTGATGCGGATCAGTCGTTACCAACGACGAAAATAATTTTAGCCGCAAAAGGTTAATAAACTTTATTGACCGGATTTCATTGAATGGCAGCTTGTTTTACAGATTGACCTATCGCGTTAAAATAATGTCGCGTAAAGCCTCAAAATTATCAAGTCACACGCATCGATATTTTACTGAGAAGCATACGAGCGCGAGATTCATGACATATATGAAAATTTAAAAGAACTCCGTAAAATTTAATTTTTAATTTACATTAAAATTAAAGTTAATTAAAATTTATATGGAATTACATGTTAAATCTTGAGTATACTTTCAATTTGGGAATCTATCCGTGCCCGATATAATCTCAATATAACTGCAATTTAAATTGTTTGGCGGAAATGAGAGGGTCCCAAGAATTATGAACTCAATCAAGATGTTTTGGATCATGTGATCTTCATATGTGACTGTTTTCCGTCAATTTTGCGTTAGAAAATCACGGAAGTGGGATCCGCGTTTCGTTTCTCGGCTCGATTGCTGAAGGAAAAAATAATCGAGAAACCGATTTTCCGCAGGAAAGTGCTGACCACGAAGGAACCCATCGCCGATTGCTTCAGGGATTGTTTCAGATTGCTATTCGAGTGGCAAACACGTTCAGTACGGAATAACGGCAGTAGAACACGGTTGGGGCAGATTCGTTGGCAGAGGAATACAGTAATGGAGGGAGGGGGATGCGCGCGAGGGGGTTGTAATCTGTATTATCCTTCGACTATTAGTGTCGAGAGGATCGAGGGTGCACGGATTACAGTTATTACAACAGATACGAGGAATAACATTATGCGTGACGCTTCCTGTGTATCTTCGACCAGCGGGCCCGGAAATCTCCCCTTTAAATGAACTTTAATCTAGTCGAAGGTAGTGGAAACTCTTCAACAATTATGCTATTGCGCGAGGATCGCGTTCAATTAGGAAAAATTGGAAGAATCAAGAACGTCGAGTCGCAAGTGTAATATAAATAAACAGATTATTTTAACTAACGTATGAAAAAAACCTCCAAATTCAATTATAATAAATCGGAAGATTTCAATAAGATTTTAATAAACTAAGAAATTATTGCTGCATAAATTAAAAAATTCACTCACGCACTTATTTAAAAAAATAAAACGTATTGTAGTAAAATATGTCGTATTCTTTTATTAAATATCTCAGCAATCTTATAGTAAATTAATATCTTTTTTCATATATCTTTTAATAAATTAAGAAATTATTATTATATAAATTAGAAGACTATTTATGTATTTATTATAAAAAATGAAATATGTTGTAGTAAAATGTAGACAATTCGATCTTTTAATATTAAACGTTAATATCAATAAGTGTGGACAAAAAGTTTTCGAATTGTATATTTAAAATATTACTGTATAAGAAATTATTTTAATGTAAATTTTTAACACACACTATGGATGTCCTTAATTAATATATGAACGATAGAACCGATATTGCTTAAATTAAGTAGACAAAAGTGTTTATCGATGCTTCCCTAAAAAGTGACCATCGCCGGCGGTAACGATACCTCGCAAGGGCGTGACATTTGATGTACAGGGCCACCCTTCCTTTCGGCGGCGGACAACACAACTGTCGGCCTATTAAACTAATTGACTGCGCAGTATGCCGACGGCCGCAGCATCGCGTTTGGGAATCGCGTTGCCTTACGGACGTATCATTTCCCTCTTTCTCCTACCCTCGTTGCATGTCGCAAACGGAAACCTCGGCGCGTCAATTACGACCCTCGCGCGAAATTTCGCACGCATCGTCGCCCCCGAACGGGCCGATGTTGCGCTCCGAGACCAAAGCTCGTTATGCAAATAACAAACATGGTCCCGCACATACGCTGCCAAGTGTAACATCATATTGCTAATGTTGGATAATGATTCGGTTCAGCGAAGTTTTTGGCTTTAGATTAAATTATAAAAGATTGCAGTAATGACCAAGAAGAATTACAATTGAGGGTAGTTACTGCATATGCATTTAATCGTAAATATTTTATTCCATAGTAAATGTAATTTACTATGGAAAGTATTAGAAAAATATCATATCGGAAATTTGACACTAAAGAAGCACCGAATAGTCACTCATTATTGATCGTTTATTTTTTATAGATTAACGTTATATTTCTTGTATAAAAAAGGTATATAAAAAGTATTTTGAATTTTTTTACTTTTAAATAATTATGTCCTTTAGATTGATTAAATTATTTGAATGTTTTGATAGTAATTTATTTGCTTTATTCTTTTAGTATTAAGGAGATTTAAAACAGTAAAGATTTATAGTCACAAAATACACGGTGAAACGAAATTTATTTCATATTTATCAAGAAATATCTCTCTTTATAGAGATGCAGTAACTATGAGATACCATTCTGAAAGGCAGCGGAATAGTTGATATCGCTTTGAACACATGTCGATCACCGATCTTACAAATGCCGTGATTGTCGAGAGAAGCTTCAGGTAGGTACTTAGTCTCAATTATTGCAACCCACATGGGAGTCATTCCTCCCCTCGCTTTCGGATTTGATCAGTATTGAACTTACCAACGCAACCCCCAGAAAGCAAAAGAGAAGGAGAGAGAGAGAGAGAGAGAGAGAGAGAAAGAGAGAGAGAGAGAGAGAGAGAAAAGAGGATAGAGGAGAGATCGAGAGAATCGATTCTCGTGCAAATCGACCGCGTGCGGTCGGACTGGTCGGCGAAGGTAGCTTTAATACCCGACACGCGCCCTCATCAAAGCGATTTCCAGCATTGGCAGTCCATTGAGATTCGCGCGCTTAACCACTTCATCTTCTTTTAGTCTTCGGCGCGATGCGATGGTTGGAACGGAACGGAACGGAGCTGAGCTCCTCACCGTGGTATCACGCAGCTCGTTACCTCGATCATTCGGCGCGTCGTTATTCCGGCGGCCAGTCGCCGGTAATAAAGCCCGTTTAATTTTATCACCACGGAAATCGAACGTGCCTGCTATGGGTAATTGGCCGCTAACAAGGAAACATTTGGTCCCTCGTTCAGTTTTCACGAGTACATGTTACGTAATGGCTCAAGCAGATAATACGCGTAACTTTCTTTCTAAATATCGTTTGAATGAAAATTTATTAATATTATGAATATTTGTTAAAGTTATAACTAAATGTTTCCACTGAGAGTCAGTTCCCTCATATTTAAATATAACATTTAATGCTAAATTTTGTGTCTAATAATGTAATATTACATAGATTAGAGAGAATTATAAAGCAGCAGTTTAATTATAATATAATCTCCCAATTTAATAGAGATTAAATCAAAATATGTTATGCATACATGTTATTATGTATAGTAATTCATATATATATGATGTTTTAAAAATTATGAAATATTAATTTCGCAATTACCTGTTTCTAGTTGCGATTTGGATTACGTTGGAGAACCCTCAACCGCGTTTTAATTTTACTTAAAAAGCGTCGCTTAATTTTGAATTAAACAAATTTAATCCGCTATCTATCAGCGTCATCGGACGGTATGTTAGCGGCGATGTCAACAATCACGGTGGGCATTAATAAAATAATGCTGTCACGGATTTCCCCGCACTCGACTGCATAGAGGGTGCGAAAGGTAGGACGAGACCATAGCAGATTCAAGAGGGGTGACGATGAAACTCTGATCGGACCTTATGTTCGTATTGTGACTTTTCGTCGAGACGAGAGAGAGAGAGAGAGAGAGAGAGGCACTGGTAGTCCGACATAATTGGCAGGGGTCCCCGACGTAATATTTATTACGAATCCAAGGGGGTGGCAAAAAGAAAGATTGTAATGGCCAACTGGGATATAAACTGCACCAGCCTCTTTGCGGTTCGTTAAACGAAACCTTCATCGAAGGGTGTCGAAGAAAACATACGCGAATCTTGATCTCTCTTCGACAAAATCTAGAAAAGTTCCTGTCATAGAAATTAATTTCAATTGAAAAAACATATATGTACGTTGTTACTTTTAACTGAGAATTTACAAGTTTATAAGAGTAAATTTAAGAGTAAGAGTAAGTTTTTTGTTTTTTAATACCTTGAAAAAAATAATTCTTATATTATCTCGAGATTGTGAGTGCATCCCTTTCCGGGAATGTAATATCATTTGTTTGTCACTGTTGCTAGAACAAGTTAGTCTCCATTCGGTCAAAAGCGTCTCGGCAGATCGCTCCTATCCCCCTTGCAGATCCGTGTTAAGCGGATTTAATTTGCGTCACGAACGAACAGAAACGCTCGCGCGCGCCCTTTAATCGTCTTGAATATCGCCGTTGACGTAGGCGCACTTCTTAGTTGAAGACGTTGAAGAAGTCCTACCACTGTGTGCACATGGAAGAGACGTCTTTAAAGTTGTTTTCCTCAAAAACTATTCCTTTAAATGTCTCTGTAGAATATCTTATATATAACGCGATCTGTTGGCACAGATTTAGAAATTTGTAGACAACCCTTACGGCAATGTATTAAATCAAAAATTTTTTTACGAGATAAAATTCTGTTGGAATTAATTAAAGAACAGCACTTCTTATATTTTATGTTTTTGAAAGCTAATTCAGAAAATTTTTTTAAGGATTTGGTGTTTATAACTAAGAAAATATTAACACAGGAAATTTTTCTGAGACATTGAGAAAGATTTCTTTGACAAATAGTGCAATAGTTAAGATCTACAATTCTACAATTTTCTACTATAAATAATAAATAATAAATGTATATATAAATAATTTAAAAAAAAATATTTATTACTATTATGATTTTGAAACAACAGCAAAATCTTGATTTGGACTTGCTAAAGCTGCGTACGAATGTAAAAGTCCATGTAAATGCAAGTGCGCTCGCACGCGCACATACTGTCACCCTTTCTCCTTCCCTTTCCCTATTTCCCTTTTCCCCCCCCCCCCCCTCTCTCTCTCTCTCTCTCTCTCTCTCTCTCTTTCATTCCCGTTTGTATGCGCTCGCGCGCACGCGAGTTGGGTGCGGGTATAATAATAACGTTCGGTAAATACGTGTAAGTACGTGTTTGTAGTTACCCCTGAGGTGAGCCACCCCCGGAGAGGCAAGAGAGCCAGGAGGCCCCGCCTTCGTCGGCATGGGGTTGGTTGTCACGGGGGTGGGACACTCGGGGGCGGTTCTTTGCTACCCGAGTCCCGATTTAGCGCTCTCGTTCACCGCGGGGTGCCGGCCGGAGAGAAAGAGGGTAACGCGAAAGAGGCGCGCGAAGTACGGACTGATACGCACCCCGTGCGCGGAGGACAATCGAGCTCGTTCGCGAGTAAACCACCCTCGAACACACGTTCCACAGTCGGCCGCGACAGTACGAGACAAGTACAACTCCGTCGGGGTATAATCGTCATAATTAGGGTAGTTCGAACGTAGGAACAAACTGCAGAATGAACGACATTCATTATTGGTGTTGAAGAAACAAGTTTTCGTGATCGAAGAAATAAACTTTTGCTGGAAGTGAAACAACGAATCGCGTAGTTATTGAAGAATCCAATTAGGAGGGGCTTTAACTGAAGAAATTAGACTTCGATGTAACAGATTTTTGTTATCGATGTAGAGACAAGTGTCATTAAGGAATTATATTTGAAGAGAAGACTCTTCGTTGTAACTAATTTTATAGAAGAATATCGGCTATTTGGATCAACAGCTGGTGATCGTGACTTAAATTGTGAAATAGACGTCACTTTCCAACGTTAGGCGCACCGTTTGACGACTGAACTGCATCTTCAGGTACGAATCGACTTGTGTTCTATCGAAATTCTTGAATATATATCTTTTATACGTTAGAGACTTTTTACTTCTTTGATTCTTTTTATTGTTAGATACATTTTATATATTCTCTTACATAAACGCCTTCCTTTCCTTTCGTTTTAAACTTTACAGATATATGTATATTTCACTTTATATGTAGGAAAGATAGACATGTATATGTCATACTTGTTTAATTAAGATTTTAATTGCTATCCTTAAAGCTATACGCCACGTTGAGACGCAAGAATAATTCTAACGACTTTCACTGAACTCGGAGAATCAGTGTCGTAAAGAGGTCTCTCCCTCGGACCGGATTGCTAAATAAATTGATAGTCGATTCGCGCGAGTCCTAAGCAAACTGGTCCCGCGGGGATACACGGGGTCGTTGCGCTATAGGGGTGCTGAGCGAACAAACACCATAAACTGTTTGTGTTTGGGATTAGCCGCTGGTTTGTCTCCTACGAGAAATGTCCGAGGTGACAACCTGTGTGCAAATAAGCACTTTGAATAGAAACCTAGAAGAATAAAGTGGTCAGATGGACATGTATTAGATGGGTCGTACCTTTAAATCGTTGGATTACTTATAGTTCAATCGTTTTGTCATCGAAGAAATTTATAAAGCATTCACTAACAAAGAACCTAAAAGTAATAGAATTGTAAGAATATAGCTTAAATTGGATTAGAGAGAGTAATTGACATACAATAAACGTACAAAAATCTTCCATTTAAGCTGAAATAAAAAGATTACGCGGTCCCAGGTGTGTTATTTCAAGAAGTTTCTGAAAGTTTCCGGATGTTTTAGGAAAGACGTGTCTCGCCTAATTTTTCGGTTGGCTACGCGCGCGTGATTTATAACATCGCTGGACACGATTAAAGTCTTTGGAAAGTTGAAGGTCTTTAAGTTAACGTCTTTAAGCTTTAAGTGGCTCGATGGTGAATTAACTAACTTTTTCGTAGATGTTCAAGAGATATGCTATACGCGCGTCCTATTAACAATTAAATTTTTTTATTGTTTCCCTCTTTATATGTTTATTTCGTTACTTCTCTGAAGGAAACAAAAACATTAATTAAAATTTTATTATTTTATAAATGTAATATGTATTACAATTATACGTATATATGTATATAAATAACAAAGATTATTCTACATTACAAATTTATTTTTACTTTTATTTAATATTCTATTATTATTATTATTATTATTAAAAAATATATTGTCTCCAGTTTAGGAAATCTTTGGTAAAATATTATTTTCGTTCGAGCTGAATGATTAACATCCCAACATTCCTCTTAGTCCGCTAATTCCACTTTTTCATATTTTCTCGTAATCGTTTAAACGGCAGACTTGTAAAGTTACATGTAAAGCGCGATGAATCATATCGGCTTAACATTTGTGTAATTTTTGAATCATGAAATATAAATGCGGCCCCCGGGAATAACTGAACGTGACTCGGCGCACAAACCGGTATTGTAAAAACATGCACCGGGTATGAAAGGTAAAAGAT
>Ga0157362_1000665_pt1 | contig 12340 bp, 7 predicted proteins | sample AttlaeALBM3_FD_111480 | JGI IMG/M metagenome (GOLD analysis project Ga0157362, IMG submission 111480) | Fungus gardens microbial communities from leaf cutter ant in Ribeirão Preto, State of São Paulo, Brazil - Atta laevigata ALBM3 | ecosystem: Host-associated > Fungi > Mycelium > Unclassified ... | reverse complement strand
TTTATATACGATTAGTTGACAGTATTGAACTAAATATTTATTAAAATTAACTATATTTTTTTCTCAATATAGATATCAAAGGAGCAATTGTAACCCAATTCCTTGCGTTAAATAACATTTTGATATTTTTAACTTTCACGTGTGTCACAATATAAAAAATCAATCTATTTCTATGATTAAGTTTAAAAGTCCACTTATTAACGCGTACCTAGTAAACAATAAACTAAATTTAAATTAAATTTAATACATTTTCTTAAATTAAATCGTTTATTTTTGCTCCATTGTGTTAGTTAAATTGATCAAATTGGATACCTTATGAGTGTCAAAATGCATCGAAATGTAAAATTTAAGAGGAATTAATGGTAGGTCTAAGCTAGGCTCGTTGGATGCGCCCGTATATACTCGGTTACTCAAGTTACTTCCAGCGCGATGGAAGATGAGTGTACTACGGTTACACAGGAAGGAAACACTAGTGCCGTCGCCGCCGCCGCGCCGCCGCCACCCGGTATTCGCCGTCTCTCTTCTCCTTGCTCTCACTTTCCTCTCTCCTGCAACTCCTAGTCGACAACACAACGCTATGACATAACGGAGACGCGTTGTCGTAATAACGCGCGGTTACAAACGAGGAACGACCAGCAGCAATAGAGGCTGAATAGAACAATGAAAACGCGACGATTGTTCGCGGAACAACGGCCGATCTTGACGACGTAAGATTTATTACCGAGGCACACAAACACATATTTATGACCTATCGCGCAAAATTGGAAATAATGTTTATGATAAAAAAGGCAAACTCAAAGAAATGAGGTTTAATTAACGATGAAAAGTATTCGTAAACAGGACAATTATTCTTTGTATTTTTTTTCATATGATATATGTTTGTATTTTGTAAAGTACAGTATTTTTAAAACGGACAATAATTATGACAATAATTAATCGGGAAAAAAATAATTAAAAAATATAACAAAATGTATAAAATGTATCTCAAAATAAGTACATCGTAGAGCTTTATTCTGGAGTTAAATAGTTATTTTATAAACTGAAATGAATGGGAGAAACTTGATAACTATAATACACGATACCGTAGGATAATCGAGCTATCCTTTTCTCTCCCTCCCTTCTTAGCTTGAGGGAACCTTAAAGGGAAGAGAATATCAAGAGACAGTTGACGAAGGAGGAAGAAAACGAAGGAATCAACGTCTCTGGTAAGTGTCATGCTCAGAGACCGGAAGTTCCTTCTCGACTGGTCCGTGCACGAGACATCGTGTCTCTCTTATGGGCCAGCTGAACCACACATGCCCTACAATCTTCTTGCCTTCTCTCTCGCGAGCTTTTAGAAACGCGCGCAACGTCTACAGAACTAATTTTACGATAATCCTTCATTCACTTTTTACAAGCGCGCACTCGTGTTCAATATCATAGTACATAATTGAAAAAACAAAAAGAGTAAAAGAAAAAAAAAAAGAGAAAATGCACTCACCGGCCGATTGATGCGTTTTGTTGTCCGCATCGTGATAAGCCTCCACTATCAACGAGAATGTACCCTGTAAATAGAAAAAGAAAGCTACGTGTCAGTTTTACGTGTTTCTTGATCAGAACAAAAGAATAAATTAATAAATTAATAACATCAACAATTAATAATCAGTTTGGAAAGGAGATTTCGAGGCGAAATTCTAGAGGAAATTAATAATTGCTCTTAATTCAGTAATTAGATTTATTAGATTGCTGATAACTGAAAAGATATGTCATTCATATATTTCGACCATGACTCGTACACTTTCGAAATATAACGGTAACGCTAAAGGAAATATTTCCGTGGTGAAAGGGTTAATAACAAATTAAACGTTTCGCGGTATGCTGCGTCACGTGCACACCTGCCACGCGTTGCCACGCGTCCGCCCGCCGGCAGAACGACGAGCGTGCACATCAAGTACGAGCGAAGAGAAACGGTTACGCGTCACTGGCAAAGGGAGAGGGAGGGAATCTACAGGATGCGAGAGAGAAAGAGAGAGAACAGGAAGACGGAGAACACGCGCAAAAATCATCCCCTTTCGAGTTATCGTCTAGGCACGAGGGGAATCGCAACCCCATGGGGGTCAACTTCCATAACCACATGATGTACCCCTCCGTCAAGATACACGTGCGCGCGTGCTAAGTGTGCCGACACGTGGAAACTACGATTGCGTTAAGTAAATCATTACGAACTGTCAACAGACAATTTGCAAGTGCGTCACGATCGATTAACTTAATTTACGCCGATTGATTTCATATAATCTTCGATTTCTTGGAAATCGTTTTCGTGCTATTGGTAAACGTGTTTGAGTAAATATTTTTATTTCTTGTATATATAACTTTTTACCCTCTGTTGACAACATGAATTTTAATTCTTCCGTCAGCAACAGGAGTCTTCGAGAGAGGAAATTTTTTATTGTTCTGGATTATATAAAAATTTGCAAAAATTCTGGAATACTTGTCAAAGCTTTAACGAGTTTTTATCATCATCATACAAGTCGCATCATTGTATTTTATTTACTTTTTATTAGGTTTAAATTTATCTACAAAAATTCATAAATTCAAAATATCGATGGTGCCTTTACAAATCCCGATGGAGGATTAATTAACAAAATAGCATTTGTTCAATAAGAATAGAGTTATTCCGTCATTTTCAACCTTAAAGTAATATAAAATTTATGACAACAAACAATATCTTTTTGCAGTAACGTACTTACAATTTTAATTGTTTCTTGAGAGCAGTATAACCTTTAAATGTATACGTTTTGCTCGGAAACATAAACAATATCATGAGAAATGAAATAGTCCCGTTCTACCTAAGTAATTCTAAAGATATAGATCAAAAAGAAATCTCTTTCAAAAGGGTCGAAAAGTCCTCAAATGAGACAGGAAGGGGGAATACCCGTTGTACACACATAGCTCTTCCGAGCGACGTAATTTAGGAGCTGAGAGATATCAGGTAGAGATATTCGGAATGACAGCTCGTAAATACCGTACTGATGTTCCCCGTCGGCAAGAAACCACGAAACATTACGATCACTTCGACAAGTCTTAACGAGAGAGACGGTGTTACCGTGTAATATAGCTTGCAGGCATTGTACTCTACACTACACGTCTCCGTAATGATAATACGTCGTTTAATTATTTAACGTCATACGAGCATGTACAGTAAACACAGAAAGAGAGCACCGTACGGCTCGTGGTATTATAACGCGACCTCGTTAGTCGTTGCCACGCGGAGAATAATAAATGTTTATATCCGCCAGCGTCGCCATTCCCGCCCGTGTTTCGCTCGAGTTCCCGTAAACGAGTCTTCCTCGGTAATCCCGTTGGCGAATGTCATCTCGCACATGGAAATTTATGCGAAAGTCGTATTACACGCTCTGTGCTTTCGTCTCTCGAGCTTTCCTTTCCGTTTTGAACATAATCTCAACGTGTAAAACTAAAGCAGAGGAAAAGATAAAAAATATAACAATGTAACATCATAATCCAAATATTAAAGTATTATACATATATATTCAAGATAATTAAATATATATGTTCGGTAATGAAATGAAAGAAAATATATTCATTCAAATTTACAATCAATCAGCTTTTTCAAATAATTATTTCAATTTTCTGCAAGAAAATACATATTATTTAACACAGTTGAATCTGCTAGGTACACATATTTCCATCTAAATTAACTTGACTTGGTGTATGCACGTACATCGTACAGGTACGCGTTCGCCCTTCGCCGCGAAAGGGTTGAAGGACGCGGGAGCAATTTGTCTCTGCTAAAAGAAGCGAATGAAGAAAGAGAGAAGCGCAGCGCAGGTTGTAGTGCACCTTTTACGGCGGGGCCGGGGTACCGAATGTGCGAGATGTGCGAGATGTGCGAGATGTGCGAGATGCGGTCTGAGAGACCGGTCCAAGGACCTCGAACACGCGAGAAGGGTGAAAAAGCGACGAACACGACGGCAGGACATAGTATAGGCGTAGACGGAAGCGAGATGAGAGAAACACAGGGCTAAACCGCCTTTTTCTCTCGCGGCAAGGACGCGTCTCAAAGTTTTAGACACGCGGGGGACGTGTACTTTACGAAAACAAGAGAGAAAAAGACAGAAAAATCTTTGCGGTAAGAGTAACAAATCAGGAGCAAAAGAGAGAAAAGGGGAGAGAATAAATCGCCGGAGAAGACAAATGCCACCGTGATCGTCAGCTAATTTATTACGGAGGATCGGAATGAAATCGGCGAGGAATCGCGTTCGAAAAAAGGCGCGGTTCTCCGCGGGAACAATGCGCCTTGGGTACCTCTATATGGGTGTGCGCGTGTGCAAGTATAGGTATGTGCGTGTGCATCGGTAGGCAGCAATCGCCGACTACAAGAGCGCGGTCGCGGAAGGCAGAGGAGAAATCCACAGGATGATAAAGACGATCGGGCGAAGCCTGAGAGCCCGTGAAGATGCCAGGGAAGAAAGGAAACGCGAATCCTAGCTTGATTCTAAAGTCCTTGCGAACGCAAGGGATGACGAGAAGAGAGAGAGAGAGAGAGAGAGAGAGAGAGAGAGAGAGAAGAAAGAATCGGAAGGTCCTCTCGGTGCGCGCGCGATAGAGCGAGAGGCCGCGTGGCACTCAAATACAACAGAGAGAGAGGCGACAGGCACGGCGTGGCCGCTATGATATAAGAGCGAGAGAGAGAGAGAGAGAGAGAGCCGGCAGGCGCGGCGGCGAACGTGATAGAAGGAAAGGAGAGGAGAGGAGAGCGAGCTGCTCGCTCGCTCGGCAGTCGGTTCCCACGGCTGCGCAGCATACCTCCACCTTCTCTCGCCTCTCTTTTCCCTTCTTCACCGCCGTCAGCCCGAACACCCCCCGAACCCCGAACCTCGCTTCGTCGTTCCTCTTCTCGGGTTCGCGTATGCTCTTCTTTCGATCTCTCTCACTCTCTTTCTCCTCGTTGTCGCTTCTCGCTTCGACTCGCGCGCAGACTGTCCTCTCTATCCACCCGATTCGCCTCCTCTTCTCATCCGCCTTTCTTTCTCTCTTTCTCTGTCGACTCGCGTTTCTTCACGTACAACAGGACGTAGCTGCAATCTCGGAGCGCGGGCGCATATATATATACGCGCGTATTAATCATCGCGGAAGACGATCGCGTAGAGGAAAGAAGAGAGAAAACGGTCTACATGTAAATGCAGCGTCGTCGTCGTCGTCGTCGTCGTCATCGGTAGGGTGTCGTCGCTCGTTATCCGCGATTTCCTCTTCCTCCTTTCGACGCGAAGACGGCCGCGAAAATTTCACCCACCGTCCTCGTAGCCGTCGCGGAAATGTGTTACCTAATCCCGAGAACGTTCGTCGCTATGCGCCGAGTGGCACGTTCAGGAATGAGAGAACGCGGTAAAAATAGACGAGTCACGGAAGGACACCGCGATAGGCTCGTTGCGACTTGCGATAGTCGCGATGCAGCCAATTTATGTAAAATGAAATCAAATACGAGACGAACGAGACTATGAAAGATATCGCAAGCAGAGTCGAAATCTCTTCAAAGTTGTATTTAGGAATTAAATAACAGTGTATTACTCGTAAGCTCTGTATTTCGAAATTAGAGAAATTGGAGGCTATGCGAATATTTTAAAAAGTAATATTAGATAATTACTCGTAAGTAGAACCAACATGAATGGCTCCCGCTCTGTTCCTTCCTCATTCGCCATAATGCGAACAAAAGTCACGCTTTCACGGGCCATCCTTAATGCGAAGCGATGTGGCCTGTTTTATTAATGCACGCTTCGATCAGGTCGGCCATTGAAGTTTCCAACTTTCGACTCATATTGTAATCAATTACGAATTGTTGCACAGAAAAGTTTCATTATTAAATATGAAAAAAAAAAACACCAAGATTCTTCTTTTAATAAAGAAAGAAAAAATATGGCGCAACGCCTTCTTTCGAATTGTAATAGCGATCGTTATAATTATTACGTAATATAAAAATGTATTTTAAGAATTAACCGGGGCAAAACGAAACTTGCAACGCATGATGGAGTCGATAATAACAGCCATAAAATCGTTCGTGTCGAGCGACAATAGATCGCCCAAGGGACGAGCAGTTAGTCAGTCAGTCAGTCAATAAGGTTCACCCACGCACGTGCATCAGCTGATGCGTACCTGCCCGATGACCACGTGACGAAGAACCAGAAGAAAAGGTAAGGGCAGATACATACTCTTTCATGCCATATTTTCACTTTAATGACGTTATAGAGGAAAAAGCAAAGGTTGCCGAAAGAACAGTGTAAAGCGTCTACAATGAGATTTTAAGGCGTAAAACTTAAGCTTTAAGTTGTAAGAAATTGATCAATCACAGTCGAATGTGAGGAGAACAATCGACTATGATTAGTCAATTTCAATTTCTTATGGCTTGAAGCTTAAAACTTAAGTTTTATGCCTTAAAATCTCATTGTAGACGTCGCTTAAGCAGCAACGTTTCTGTAACAGGAGTTTTAATTGAATTTTAATAGACTCCCCGCAATTTAGTAAACAAAGATCTCGCGCGACAGAAGAATCTTTCATCGTGCGAACTGATTCATTAATTTCTGAAATAATTAAATTTCTATCAACTAAAGTAAAAATTGTAGAGCGGCAGAAAACATGTCCCTTGGGTGTCTGGGAAAGGAAGTGAATTAAGAAGCGCTTCTGCGTAAACGACGCCTCCGAGCGACGTCGTAACAAGAATCTGCGAGATGAGACCGGAAGTTCATCGGGGAAGCGACGCACCAGCCGTTATACTCAATGCTTTTACATTCTTGCAGAGTAAATTCAAACCTGGACTCGATTGCAGCGAAAGGGAACTCGCCGAGTGGTACCGTTACAACAACGTATTGCTTCTATCGCAATTCATGGGAAATTCGTTTTACTGTTACAAATCCTTTTTTGATATTAATTTATATTGGTTAAATATATTATTTGAAAATACAAAAGTTACACAGTTTAAAACGACTATTAGATAAAGTTTTATTTAAATAAACATTGTCAAAGAGTCAAACATTAACAAATACACGTGAAAAATATACACATAAACAGAACAGATCCGACTTTCGCTACAACGTGTTCGTTTCGAGAGAAGACTTCGAATCGAAATAAAACTCTATCGACGCGTAATAGGTCCTAAGTTCCGCAATTCGTGACACGCACGTGAAAAGGAAGAGAGAAGGAGGAAGAAAGGAAGGAAGGAACCACACGCAGACATAGAAATTAACCGCCGGTAGGGAAAGAGGTCGATCGCGTGCGAGTCCCGCAAGCTCGCACGCGCGACGGAACTAAAAATACGCATCGGCGGAATTTCGGGAACCGAGCGTCGCCGTCACCGTCGCCGTCGCCGTCGTCTCCTTTTTTTCCATCGCGTTCACGTAATTCGTGCTAAACATAAGTATAATCTCGCATATCGCGATATGCCGAATCATCTAGCCGCCACCCCCTGTACACGTAGCCATTCGTTTCGTTTGTTCATTCGACCTTTCGCCGCTCGTGCCTTCGTCTGGGACGCGAATCACGCAGCCTTTTCGGCCGTGGGACCCACGGTTCGTTCGCTTGCTAGCCGCCTTGGTTTCGGGCCCCACCTTTCCTCTCCCTTCCTCCCGCAGCGCGATTCCCATCACTTTCGCGGCCTCCTCGTCCTCTGCCTCTCCCTGTTCCTTCTCGAGTCTCGGTCTCGCAATCGCGTTCCACGAAAACGCATTTAAGAATGCTTATGATTCCCCCGTTATAATTTCGGCAATATTGTGTATTACGAAATAATTTATGTAAATTACATTACGTATTATAAGCTAATCTCCAGCGGGACCGATAGATCTGTCCGTTACTCTTCTTCCTTGTAAAAATCGATACTTTGCAGACATTTAAATCAAATTTTGATTAAAGGCAGGAACATAGAATCTTGCATAAACGTCACAATGCATAAAAAATAAACCAATCAAAGTCCTTCATTTTCTTCTATGAAATAAAAGATTTTAATTGACTTTCTTATGCCTCGTGCATCATGCGTTATGCAAAGATTTGCGTACTCCAGTTTTAAATCCGTTATTTTCTGTCGATCTCTAAACGCGATTTCCTTTGACTATTCTCTTAATTAATTCCAGCGATACGAGACCAAGTGTCGGCAGCCAAGCGTACTTCAATATTCCTCCAATATCTATGATATAATGGGTGATATTTATCGCGGAAGGAAGTTACAGTGATCGGCTAAAAATAGAATAGCACGACGCGACGGCGGAATTCCCAGGCGACATAATGAAAGCGGGAAAAGAATGGAGCGGGCAAATGATAAGCGCGTGCGTGCGTGCGTGCGTGCTATTAGCGCGAATGCGCGCGGAAAATCGCATAACGCACGCCGCCGGTGCGCTCACTCGCGAGAGAAGCGTGCGCAACGATCGAGCACAGTAGCCGCACTGTCGCTAGTCGCCTCGTGCTGTTTTAATAAGACGGCTCGTGTACACGAACGTAAAGCCAATTAAGGCGCGCGCATAAGAGACCGCGGCACGCACGCACGCACGCACGCACGTACGCATAAGAGATTGCAGCGTCTGCGAAGGTTACGATTACGTATCCAGACGACACATGCCGCCGAATGACATATCATAGGCGTTCCTTAAGGCGTCCATCGAGAAATAATTTACAGTATAAGTGTTTAAAAAAAAACAATTTGCTTCTTTGACGAGAATGCCGATTCGCATTCAACGAGGTTTTTTTTCATTTCAATATAATATATTAAATTTATTCATAAAAAGAATGTATGAAGGACAATTTTAGACCGGTGAAATTTATTTTTGTAAATTATAAATCTCTCAAACCTCATTGTCAGTTTCGTTTATTCGTATTGCTAATAAATTGCTGTTTGTTGTAATAATGACAAAAATTGTTTCTTTGACAAGAATGTCGATTCGAATTTAACGAGTTTTCTTTTTTTTTTTTAATTTCTGTGTAATATATTAAATTTGTTAATAAAAGGAATTATAAAGGATAATTTTAGATCAGTGAAATGTTTATTTTTAATAAATTGCAAAGCTCATTCTCAGTTTCATCAATTCGTACTGCTAATGAACCTGTTGGTTGTAGTGATGGAAAGGCCGTTAATTCGCGCATCTCGATCACATACCGCACGGAAGTGATTTACGCACATTGCACGTAACTGTTATTTATAGTGGCTATTTTATCGACTCTCGTTCGTCCAATGCTCGCGCGTACAACTCAACAGAATCACAGAGTCAATTTACTAATTGCAAACTCGACCGTAATCAGTCGCGGCAACAACGAGTTAATTCACTTTTCCACCGTCCTTCATTATATCGTATGGCGTAGAAACGCGACACGTAACAAACTGTTTATGCAACTCTTATTTATCATTTATCATTAAATTAAAAAGTAAAACAAGGAGCAAGTCGTTAATATGTAAGAATATGCGTACATATATATGTTATATATGCATCAAATCATTACTCGCTGATAGCTCGCGCGATTTAAAGTTGAATATATTATAATATCTCTCATCGTACTCCTTCACTCTTCAATTCTCTTTATGCAAAGCTGATCTTGCGGTACGGGATTTAAAATATAGTTGAAACTCGGCTCTCGCGTGTTTGAAGCTACAAAAATAAATCGAGCACTCCAAATAGCGATTGCGGCTTACGTCGGATTCGAGCTATTTCGCCGACACGCCAAGCGGAGTCTGCGATATCCGACACGAGCGGCGCGGATGGGCAGAAATCGGTCAGGACCCACCGAAAGTTCTCCGCGGAACTGTAACCGTGTCTTCCGAGAATCCGAGACTGCTACCGACTTCGTTTGATGCTGCTACATCAAAGAAGATGCCGAGTAGAGCATCGGCAACTGCTGTCGGGATAATTTCGACTTTCGACATCAGTGCATCGCGCGATAATCCTATCGGGCTGTGAGTTCAACCGGTGGTGGTAAATGTCGAAGAACGCACGTGCCTATACCATTCGGGTATATCAGACGGAAAAGAGAAAGAGAAAGAGAAAGTGTATTCATTTCGCCTTCGGCTCAAGTCCTGCCAAATAGACATTACACACTACCGGCAGATTCACGATGTTTTATTGTAAATGTATTCTGAAAGGAAAGTTTTAAAAAAATGTAAATTTGTCGCGGTATTATCTTTTGGCAATAAAGAAAAAAATAGTAAAAATTAAAATAAAAAATAAACAAATATAAATTAAAAAAGCAAAGAGTGCGAATAAGAGGAAAAGATGGAGATCAAGAAAAACAGTCGATGTAAGAGAGAGAGAGAGAGAGAGAGAAAGACTCGTTAGAGGCATGAGGGGCGCCATATGGGTTAGTAAATTTAACTCTGCTCACGAGAAAGCTACGGAGAGCGAGAGAAGAGAGCAAGAGAGAGAAAGAGCGAAGACACGAGTACGTGGGAAGTATGCAGAGGCGCAAAAGGCCCCGGCCATCTGCTGTCGGCGCGGCGGCCCTGCAAGAACGGCGGTCTCATAGTCTCAGAATTATAGTCAGAAACGCGCGAGCACCGATACGAGAGGATTGACGTGCGTCCAAAGATGCTGTACATTAGCGTGTAACGCGTCAGTGACCTAAATGCACATCAACCTGTTTATAGAAACGTGAAGAAAATTTATGGAATAAATTAAAAATACGTGCTACTTATAAATTACAAGTATGAACTTACACAATAGTAAGATTGTTTTGAAGCCTTGTGAATTAAATAAATATTTCATGAATAATAAATATTTCATATCTCATTACATCACACACATCTTGAAAATCTTTATATAATTTCGTCATATAACGAATAAAATTATGTAACAAATGTCCCTTCCTCGCTTATCGATAACATTGATTTCTTTATACTTTTTTTTTCTGGATATATAAATGTAAAATGTATTACAAATATCTTTATACTTTGACATCGAAATGTTAATTTGCCATTTAATTCAATTTTTATCAATGCACTTTTATTCGTACTCTTTGCTTTTAAATTTCGGCGCCTATGACAGTCAAAACATCGTCTGCAGCAGCAAGCAGCATCAACAACAGTAGGAGGGAAAGACAAGTGCTACTCTCTCCTTGTTCTCTCTTTTTCTCCATTTCTCTCGCGGCATCTGCCAACTCTTTTTGCCTCCCCTCCCCCCCCCTTTCCATCCGTCTATCTATCTCGTGCCCTCACTATCTATCTCGCTCTTTTTCATTTTAGTTGCACCGACGCGACGCGACGCGACGGCTGCGTGCGCATGCACGCGTGCAAGCGACGTCGGCAGCACGCGTCGTACGTGCCACGCAAACGCAACCCCTATATACACGCGCTCACTGTGTTTTTCTTTCTTTCTCTCTCATTCCTTCAACACAATCAACCTGTCCGTACGCCACAGCGATCTCGTTGCAATGTGCGCGCGAAAGTAGGAAGGGAAAAAGCAGATGCGAGAGAGTGCGTCGATCCTGCACGTTCGCAGCGGCCGACTGCCGAGGCGTGTTGCGCGCACGCGAAAGAATTAAAGAATGAGTGGAGAAAAAGCACCAGCAGTTTCTCCCCTTTTCGTTAATTGCGTGCGTCAAACGAGGCAGAAATCAAAGTCGTTGAGAACGAGAACAACCGTCTCTATACCGCCGACCTGTTGCAAATGCAACGCGACTGGCGACGCGTGCAACGCGTCTCCCTCAACTACATGACGCACGCACTTCCCATACACATCGCGCGCCCATCAAAATTATTTACATCGCTATGATGAACAGCCGATTCGAGTTGTAAACACTGCACGCAAACGTATTTTAAATCCACTCGTTTATTTTAAAATTCATACCGTCATCTACGATGATATTTTTATCATTTTTAATTAAAGATGACCAGACTTTCAAGACAAAATGTGATTAATCATTTCGTAACGGTATATTGTATCTCTAATATTGTAATCTCGATATATATGACATGACCTTCAGAAGTTTACAAAATAAACAGGTTTTCAGTCTCGCATGCGAAATTTATTGCAAATAATTTCCGTACAAATTGGTCGATTATGCGAGAGCAGGAAGACTGAATAATTGTGTTTTTCGTTTTATGCGAGATAGCATCGCGACGTATTACAAAGGGCGGTGACTTCGAGTTTGTCCACGCGTTAATTCAAGATCTCTCGCGAATATAATCTCTTCGCGATCCTCGCACGTGAATTCCGCATGTTTCTTATCTTCTTCCGGTGTTTACTGGAAGTGAGTTAGATAATTCGCGCACGCTCTCTTGTTCGATTAGCATCTGTGACGTTAAACGGATGGATAAAAACATTATTCTTTTCCACGCACTCGAGTTTGCATTGCGTTGTTTTCACATCTTCACAGT
>Ga0157362_1000664_pt1 | contig 12364 bp, 5 predicted proteins | sample AttlaeALBM3_FD_111480 | JGI IMG/M metagenome (GOLD analysis project Ga0157362, IMG submission 111480) | Fungus gardens microbial communities from leaf cutter ant in Ribeirão Preto, State of São Paulo, Brazil - Atta laevigata ALBM3 | ecosystem: Host-associated > Fungi > Mycelium > Unclassified ... | reverse complement strand
AACATTTAATCTTCTTTTTCATTATGAATATCAATATTTAAATAATTAAAATTATATGTTTATGTGCAGTTTAAAGAAATATTAAGGATGATAATCAGAATCTTTGAGTGGTTATATAACAATATTTTTAATTAAAAAATGGTAATATTATAAAATTTTTTTCAAATTTTGGTAAGTAATTCGAATTTGTGTAACTCATCAAATATAAATGCCTTTTGTACTACTAACGTATCATTTGTCTATAATAATTCATTCATTTCGATTAAATGATGAAAGTCAAAAATAGAACTAAATATAATGGCTAGCTCTTCATTACATATAAATACATCCTTTATTATTAATAATAATTTGTTCGATACACATAATACATAACTATCATCTTACTATCTCGATTTTGCATTGTACAGTCTTTAACATTGCTTTTAACTTATAGTCAATTGATTACTTCGATATCAAGTAACATATAAGAATAACGATTATTTTTAATTTACTAAATTTATATATTTATCTATATTTATATATTATATTGAATACAAAAATCTTAGTAAAGTATTCATGCTTATGACATTGAAGATAATTTGATCTACAATCTCTATTGAATACTCGGGACTAAATCACATAATCATGCATCTATCTAACTGCTCCCGATTGTTAACGTTGAGAATCAATATGACATACAATTACTGTAAAACAGAGATTTTACAATTATTATAAAATAGCAATTGATTACTTCTTGTAAATGAATATTGAGTATATTTATAACTATTAAAACGTGAATTACTCCACGAAAGTAGGATGGGCTTGTTCCACTAGAAAATTGAAATTTAATGATCGATTGTCTTTACCCTTGTTATACAATTTGTTCTCATATTTAAATCAATTTTTCCATTCTGTTAGATTTTATCTATGATCAATAAATTTTTATGTATCTATGCGCATTAAAATGAATTCACAAGTTATACATTTTTTCTTAGTTTCTCTTAGTTACAAATATAAATAACTATCAGCTGACAAAGTTGAACTATCATTAGAAGTCGATATTAATCACTGGAAATTACAAAAAGCATTTATCAAATCCAAACTAAGAAGGAAGTCCATCCATTGAATACCTATCATATTTTTTGGTACACAGCGGAAACTTTTTGGTCAACTATACATCAACGTACTTTTATCTACTTAAATTGTCTCATTTGTAAATGTATTTATAAATCAACGTTCAATAATTATCGATAACTTAATCATTTCGTTTTTTTTCATACTCTTTCTTAACAAATTTTCGTCTCGTTAATTGTACTTATATTCCTACTAATACGAATTTGCAAATTCGGATGAAATCGACAAGATTCTCTTTAAGAATCCTCAGGAAAGGAATGACACGATTCCGGAAAGATTCGTTCCGTTGCATGCAACGAGAATCGAAAACGCGCGAGAAGATCTACTATCGATCTTAGACAGTTGTCTCATCTAAGATCGATCGAAAATTCTAGGTATTGGTAGTGTCGTAACTCTTGTATGTGTGAGATGATCTCTTGTGCCTGACTGTGCAGAAGAGAATCATGCTGGCCACCTGGCCGAATAGCTGAAGAAAAGCCACGACGAGGCCCACCGTGCCCACCACATGGAGTCTAGTTACTAGCCACATTTGAATGGCAGTCGCGCATCCTTCCTTATACCAGAGTTCCTTGTTACGACCTTCTGAATCTAGGCGACCGCAATATCGTTCCCGCTGCATACAGCAAGAATCTGGAACCCGATCCTCCTCCGGCCACGCTTCGATTTGAAACCAATCCGTATAATCGCGTACTCCACAGCAGTGAAACTGCAAGCGTACATTTAAAACTGTATCATCATATTAAGACTTTATTTAAGTTATTATTCTTTGTCTCTACACTGCACTCAAAATTATCTCTCTTACTTTTATCAAATGTCAAATATATATTTGTTTTGTTTTACATGCAATATACATATATTAGTTTAGCCACAAAAAAAACAAAATTTTAATTTTCAATACGGAACAGTTCATCTTTTAACTATGCGAAAAAAATTTCCTTAAAAAAAGTTTCTTTAAAATAAATTAAGGAAATTCAGAAATCTGTAACACTTCGTGTGATATTTTGCAAATATTAATTAAATAATTAAACAAACCTCGGTATGTATATGGTCCCACATGGCAGAAAGTGTTCCCGGTTCCCTTGTAATATTATAATGCTTCTCAATGCCGTACAATAGCTCCTCCTTCAAGCTTCTCGCGAGGTGTTCTCTGAACACAAACGCCAAGGTGCCCAGCATGAACTCGGCGAGAAACATGAGTATTACTAGACTGAAATACTGAAAATTACAGGAAGTGTCAACGTTCTCTCTTCCTATTATTAATAATATGAGGTTAATAACATCTCTTTACAAGTTTTGAGATTTTCAAAAGCCTTTTAATTATTCTAATACTTATTTCTTTCACCAAGAGAAAACAAGAACTGGGAGCGGGAAAAAAGATCTCATATTCTATGTAATTATTGTTATACATTCAAGGTGTCATATAATATGCAAACGAATTTATCGATTCGTCACATATTCCGTCATATACTACACGAATTCTATGTGTATAAACTGTGTACAATGAAAAGAATATTTTGTTTCTCTTTCTCTCTTTCGCTTAGCAGACAGATTTATCTTAACGTCAGCTAAGAATGAGCAAAACAAACGAGGAAAAAAGATGATTTTTTTTTTTAATGTAGTTAGCAAGGACAGCATGCGTATTGCTCTGTGACAAATTATTCAAATGACAACAGAAATTCAAATCACGATCTACTGACGACAAAGATATTCAAGATTGTCAAGTTATAAACTTCAATCCGTGCGCCGCATATGTAGTATATTGCGTGCGTATCACAAAAAGTCCATAAGTATACTGTACCACGCGTGCTTTTTGCAAGGCACGTGTTTTACAATGGATCACGTTGTACTAACCGTGATCAGCATGCATCTTGACTGGAACCACGCGCCACAACATCCGAAGAAGGCGATGACGAATGTGACGCATCCCGCGGCGAGCAGTAGCGAATCCGCCGACACGAAGCTGTACTGCGGTACCAAGGTCGCGTATCCGGAGTAAGCCAGTCGTAGCCAAAGGCCCGCACCCAAAATTCCGCAAGCGCATAACTGTAAAACAAATTATGCGCGTCAATTACTCTGCACGTCATAAACGTTTGACTTTCGACGTATTTAAAACGTACGCGAATCCATTAAAATTGAAATTATAATATTATATATAGGCTGGGAAATAGTACAATCGGGAAGAGAGTGATTTTATTTAAACTTAAAATTAAAAGAAATAAAAGAATAAATTTTTTTAACAAGATTTTTTTTTAGAAAAAATTCTGAATTTATTATCCTAATCATTAGAAGTGTCCAATGGTTGTTATTTTATTTCTTGTGTAAAAGATAAGCGTTTATATATAGAAATTTTTTGACTTTCCGATTATATTTTTTACATTGATGAAATATTTAGTTTTTCATTTTCTTTATTTTCATAGTAATTTGTTCACTTCATTCCTTTAATGAGTGAGAAACATTGGCACTTCAAGTGTTAAAAGGAAAAATTATTCTTTTAAAAAAATTAAAGAGATAAAATACGTTAGAAGCAATTCATTTTAATTACATTTGCAGAATTCAACTTTGTGTACAACAAAATGACCAACCATTTCAACAATATCGCAATTAAGTAAGAAATAAATGTATAAGAAATCAAATTAATCTTTGTCTTATATAATTCACTCATGTATCTTATGGAACTGAATTATTATAGTTAATCCTAATAGTAAAAAAAAAATCAGATTGTGTAGCAAAAATTATTACGTCAAATATCATTCAAGTGCACATGCGTAACTTTTAAGTTCTTTTTTTCAAAAAACATCTTATGCAAAAAAATTATTCTATCATTTTGATTAATTTTAAAGCAAATCATCTCCTTTCCTTTTATCATATATTTTAGCTAACTTTGTATAGTATGATTGTACATAGATAAATCATTACATTGAGTATTTCAAATTACTGAACTTTCTTTCAATCATAGCTTTCACTGTCTTTTATTGAAAATATTTTGATTCGGTTAAGAATGATTCTGTAGCGAAATCGATTTTTGGAACATTATATTTACAAATAAATATATGTTATTTATTGGCAAAAGATATTTTCATTCGAGAATTTAATATATTTATAAATAATTAAAATATTTAAAAAAATTTACAGCTGCCCAATTTATCCAGCTGATAATTATAACAAACTGTCTCATATGTAGATTGAATGGATATAAATTGTTACAAGTACTTTTAATATTTTCGAATTTTAGATTGAATGGATATAAATTGTTACAAGTACTTTTAATTAATGTGAGATAAATAAATTATAATTTTAATAAATATTTATAATATAGATGTTAGGCTTTTGATAAAGATCTTTGCGATATTCATCCGATTTATATACGTTAGTTACCAAAAGTTATCACATAAAAAAACGTAATTAGTCCCAGGTCTCCCCTGCTGAAAGCTCTAGAAAATTATAATTAATAACAATAAAATTATAATTAAAAGCATCGAGAGATCTTTATCATACACCACTCATAGCACGTGAGTTCATTGGGTCAATGACGCGTTATTTTCATTCGACTATTGCCGACAATATATGCTCGATAACAAAGCTATTTCAAATTCTCGTTTATGCTGCGTTTAAATAAAATCGGAAAGTGGAAAGTGGACCGTAGATTAGAAAGTATCGTGATGCATTTTGAATCGTCGACGCGGAAGGAAAATTGATGCCTATGGTTGACAGCCATCGCGAAATTCATTTAACTCACAGCCAATGAACGTGTGATGAGTGAATGGCAAAATCACACCATGACATTTTTCGCATTCGCAATAAAAATTAAAATAATAGCGAAACTGTACAACGCTATTTCACTAAGCAGCAAAGTGTATCGGATGTCGATGCGGTCACCCGTATACATTTAACGGTTTATCGTCCATTTGCTAACTTATTCGCAAACACAGAGACTTGTCTACACAGCCTATGTACGTAAGAGAGTACTGCAGATTTTCTGGTCGGCGGTTGCCTTGTTGTGCTATCAATGACAGGAAGTCATTCAATCGACTGAAACGGTGACTAGGTGAATGTTGACCTTACGATTAATTCATCTACTAAGTATATTCGACACGCGATAGCAACGTCCTTCCTTATAAAATTCTGCAAATGATGAGACCAACGTGTTTACACGTAGCAGTAACATCTGCGGAAGAACCGCAATGTAATTTATAAATTACAACTTCTGCGACGCAGCATGATTGAGAAATTAATGCACTGTTATGCGACCCCGATAACTAATTGTACAAAAGAGCGCATCCGTACTTTCTAATTACCGTCAATGATGCGTACGCGAAAACGGGACGTTTTTGCAACAGCGTTACATAATCTACAATAACATGTCGTTGACCACCAAATATTTGGTTTGTATCGTCATCAAAATATTTATTATTAACTATTTATTATTAAAATGTTAAATAATTTAATATAAGTATAAATAACATAAGTAAGTGTAATTAAATAATTAAATAATTTAATATAATTTAATAGAAATTTTTTATATAATTGAAGATATGATTTATATAATAGTATGTCTCTTATCTATCTTCTCAGGAACTTTTGAGTTTGGAGTAATACCTAATGAATCTAATAAACTCCAAACTGTGACTCTTAGTTTGGAGTTTATGCAACGAATTACGATTAATATCAAATTGAAACAGAATGACAATAGGTAACGTATTTCACAGTATAAAGAACATAAAAACACGTGTACCAGTTTTACAGCATACAGAGCAATCGGTACCGCACTTTATTGACTTACAGGTACCGTAAGTTCATAGCTCATAGAGCACGGTTCAATGCCCTATTTAAAGCTTTGATCGCGATACAGACGCGGGCGGACGATTTCAAGTGGAATAATAAAGCCGAGAGAACGGCGAATGCGGCGGAATGCGGCGCGAATTACAAAAGCGCGTCGTCAGTTTAATCGCCGACTCGCGTGGGTCGTTAAATACCGCCGGCGGGCTATTGTCTCATTTCTGTCATTTCTGCCAACCAATTGGAGTCGCACACTTGCACTGTATATGCACATACACCCGTGTTTACGAATTATACGTGGCAACGAAATGTTTCATTTAAATTGAAAAGTTCTCACATATCTTTCCAACGCGAGTTGTTTAAATATAGCTGAAGTGCCATTCTCGAATAATTCGCAAAGTAAATCAATCTCAAAAGAAGTAACCGAAAGTAAAAGCTGCTTTATCTAAAAATAAAAAATTGAGACCTATGAATTTGTTTGCTTCTTTTAGTTTTAAACGGATTAAAACGAATTGAACGTTTGAAAAATATGTTGATATAATACAAATCCTACAGAATTCAAGAAGAAAGATAATTAATCTAATTGCAAAAGAAATTAAATCCTCAAGTCCCTACTGTTGTAAATACAGTTATATCTATCAGTTATATTTAATAAAAATAGCGGACACTTTCTAAAATCAGCTAAAATTTTTTCTTCAGCTGCAAAATCAATTAAGTGCATCCTATTTTAATTAATAAACAAAAATGGTATTTTTCTTATGCCGTATTATATATACTTTTTTAACTAAATTAATAAATCTTTCTTAATTAAAAGAAAGAGCTTATTGATAATTAAAGTAAAAAACATACAAATTTATTCGCCCAAAAAATTTCAAGTGGAGACTTTTTTGCCAATAATGACTTTTGTCAATATTTAACAGATAAAATTTATAACAGATAAAATTTCCAATCGCATATGCATTCAAGTCTTCATCAACTTCTGTTGTTTAAAAAAATTATGTCTTATATAATCAAAATGCAGCGTTCAGATTAAATGATTTAAAAAAAGGTAGCTCTACGTACCCAGATTAAAACATTGAGGGAGCAGAAAACGTGCCTGATGCACGTATATCCTGTGCGGCCCATGATTCGATCCTTCATCAGGTCCTTACTCCGAAAGGACTGGCAAAGTTTCCTGGAAACGTAGAAATAGCAACGTGATCCCTTTGGACAAAGGCAGGAAACGGATAGAAAATGTATTCTTTGGCTACGAGAAAATTCTTAAGATTAACACCGTATCGCGAATTGACGTGAGACAGCGATGCCTGTTCAAGGTTACGAAGCTATCTCGAGGATTGTTTACGAGTGTTAATTACACCGGCTCAATCAGCAACTTTCGTCTTCAGTTGTATGAACGCGCGGAGAACTAAAATCAAACTCTACGCTCTTCTTTACATCACAAAATATCATTATAATAATTGTATATCACCGATAAAAAACCCACCGTGCACATCAGCGCGAGAGCCTTGTGATGCGCATCACGGATCATCAGGAAATACTACATCTACGTTCGAAGAGCAACCTGAGGTGGACAGGACGTGGGAGGAAGGGGAAGAAGCCGTGAGATGAGAGAGAGAAATGAAGTGGAGGAACGGGAGATGAGGAGTGCGAGGAGCAAGTGAAGGGGGAGGAGAACAAGAAGATCGACGTGCGACCTACGCGAGCGAAGATCCCGCTCTCGGACGCACCGTTGAGGAAGATCTGTAGGATCGTCCCAGCTGACTGATTACAGGCCGACCCGACCAGACAATCTTTGTCAGACGAGGGCCCGTGCCGATGTGTCTGAGAACCGGCCGATACGATTGGCTCCGGTCTGGTCTCCTCTCTGAGCCTTCTAGGTCTGTTAACGGGACAGCCGCGGTGAAGCCGTTCACCCATAAGCGATCACGTATCATGTAGATCACGATGGGAAGAGGAGTGGAAGTGACACTTACAGAGGATATTGCTCATCGAACGTCACTTTTCTCGTAGGCAATCGTATATGTATGGAGTAGCGAAAAAGGAAAAAAAACATCTTCAAGGCCGCTTCGAGATGTCCAGTCTCATTCTCCTGTTTTTCCCTTCACATCTTGTGCATTTGTGCCGCTGCTCTTCGTTAACCTTTTGCATCCAGATTGAGGTCTCTTACGTGCACACATACACACACATATGGAACGGACAAAACACTAAGGTGCAAAGGTGAAGGTAACTTTCGCCGAAAGGTCTCGTATATAAAAATCCGCTTTCCCAGAAATTCGCATTCAGGCGTATAGTAACCACATCATTTCAAGCCACTTCCCACGGTGTACTATTTCCTTTTGATTCCAAAGATAAAATCAGATTGTCTGCAATAATTTTATACACGGAAAGAATAGTTTTACTGAATTATAAAAATTAGATCAGACAATAGTTCTGAAAATAATTATGTTAAACCACCAAAAATAATAATATAACTTAAAGAAAAATGTATTTGTATTAATTATAAAAGTGATAGCAATACAAGTATGTAGAATTAATGTATATAATTGAATAAACTACTTTATAGCTGCACATATAAGTTATCTTTATATTCGTACAACAGATCATTTCAACAATATTGCAGAAACATTGCAATGTTCTAGCAATATTACAATAACATTGCAAACATTACCGCAACATTTGATGCAAGCTTCGATCTGTGTTTGTGGATAATTATCATCTATATTTTTCTCTGAATAGGACGTTCAAGCATAATGATAATGCTGTAAAAAATTTTGACATCCTAATAATCTATCTTAAACATAATTATTCTGATTCATAATTATTTTCAAATCTGTATCTGATTAAATTTTTTTTAATATTTCATCAAAATCATTCTTTCTGTGTCGACTGTTCCAAAATCATCAATGATCGTATATATATATCTTTTCAACATTATATTAATTTTTCATTTCAAAAATTATAATTTTTTTCTATTTATAATTTATATTTTTTAATATGCCAACATAAACTACATTAAAGAATTAAAAACTTAGTTCGTGAGATCTATGTATAACATGTATAACATGTATTAGTGCATCGGAAATTCAAATTATAACAACCAGTCCATGTGAGTTTCCTACGTTAAGTCATCGTGATAGCTATGCAAATAATATTGATCGAACAATATACGACGAAAGAATTATTCGTTGAATAAAGAACATCCTTACAATATTTCTCACATCAACGGACACTATCATCTGTGATCTCACATTATTACAACGCTTTCGATCCAACAATTGTTTTCTTTGGGTTGCTCGCGATATATACGTTATAATTAACATAATTAGTGGGATGTGATCAATTTCACTGAATTATTAAATTCTCTCTCTTGTACTCTTAGGAAGAGAACAAAATGAAAAAATAAAATTGTTTGAAACCGCATAATTAAATTAAAATAAGGATGTTTTTCTTGTAATTAAATCAAAGCGATGACAGTAAAAATCTTCATGTTTTTTTTCTTACAAAAAACTTCTATAATTCTATTAAAATTTATTAAAACGTTAATGATAAATAGGTACTCATTAAACAAATTTAAATGTTTATCTGATGGAATGCACAATTATTCAATAGTAATTCAAAAGTATCAAACGATTTTTAATAATAATAACTTAATAATAATAATAACAAAAATAAAATAATCGTATACATTTGCACACCGGCGCAATTAATACGAATAATTTTCCAATATCTTTGGAAAGTTCTAACGCAGTGATCTGTGCTACTATCGACACTTTTTAACGAAAAAAACGTAGACACACAGGTACTGCGCTAAAACATTCGCGAGTCAACAGAAAATCTCTTATCAGCTCATTGCATGATTAATGCGTTCTCTCCCTACTTGTCGCAATGAGGACTGTTATCAGAATTGAATAATATTGATTCGCCTTATCAAGAGTTACGCACGCTCTCACGCAGAACTCCACCCGCTGTGTTATATTCGTGCCACTTGTCGTGGACGACCTCCCGTTAAATAAGAACGCGCGAGGAAAAAAAGCGCGAGCGAATAAAGCGAATGGAAGGGACGTAGATTTGTTGAAAAAAATAGAATGTTCGATCGCTGATGTGTATTTAACTCGTAAAAGAGATTTGTGGACTTCACCTTGCTGCGGTCACGTCTTTTCCAGCCCTCGGCGGCATCACGCGTTAAGAACACGGTGACATTTATAGCGCATACTGGAAGGTGCGGAAGAAAGAAAATCCCCACCGTGCGTTTCAGTATGAGTTTTATTTATACACTTCGATGTGTGTGCTCTTATTTTTATCTGAAGTGGCTTGTTACATTATCATAAAAATTCCAATATCCGTATGACATCAAGTTGCTTTATCGTTATAATATTTTATGTTGACATTGTACTAAATACTTCAAAACATAAAGAGCTCAGCTTTTTTTTTTATTTTGAAGAAAAAAAAGTATGTAAGTAAAGTAGAAAGAAAAGAGTATTTATTAATTGACACAACATTGAATGTATATAATTCACATTAAACACCAAGATTTAGTCTCAACCGTATTTAGTGCTCCTCAATTTATCCATGAAAAGAACAATTTTAATGAAACATCTAAAGATTTACCGAAGTATCTAAATACAGATAATATAATAAGTATAATTTAGTTAAACTACCAAAATAATTATATAGGACGCTTAAACATAATAAGCAATGATGCAAAAAGTTTTGACATTCTAACAATCAGCTTGAGTATTATAGATAATTATTTTGATGGTCATACAAAATAATTTTTAGATCTGTAAAGATTAAATTTTTACACATACTTTAGCAAAATTATTCCTTCTATGTTATTCACATAAGCAATTTAATTTATTATTATTATCTTATAATTATTTAAAAGAAAATAAGAGATGTTTTAATTTGCATTAAAAGAGATCAATTTAAAAGAATTAATTATTCCAAGCATTAATTATTATTCTCTTTAAATACAATTAAAAAATGTTTGAAGAGATGCATGTGTGCATATGTTGTATGCAGAGATTAATCAACACCGAGATCAATTTTCACGGACGAAATGGAAGACTGCGCGAAAATAATGTACATTTAGAGTGCGAAGGGGCGCACAAATGGTCCCCCTGCCTCGACTTCCTGCCAATTGCGGACAATTTGTGATCATCTATGATCACTCCCCACTCGCCGACACCCGTCGTCATCGCGTGAAACGCATATGAACATGGTGCCTAAATGTAAAAGTTAATACGGCCCGTTTCTCTCTCTGCGGGGCCTGGCCGTCTCTTTCACCATTTTATGTGCCATACGATTGCGTTGACGCATCCTATACGCCCATCTTCCCATATGATGTAATCGAGAGGAAAGAAACTCGCACGCGTATCTCACGCGTTATCAATCCGGTAGTCGCATATGTGTACAGAATGCACAATTGTTCTCTTTTGTCAAAAGTATCTCGCTAAGCTGTAATTGGCAGTTTTACATATTAATCCTTTGTTTCCGTCAAAAGTATTCCAAATTGCTACACAGAGAAAAAAAGTTTTGCTAAAGCATCCAAAAATTTAGCTAGACAAATGATTTGAACAATATAATATCTTATAGAGTCATATACGTGAGAACACAGCCTATAAAAATCAATGCCTTAAACTAGCTGGATCTTAAATGCTTATATGATGCTTTGTCAATTTATATACTATTATACGTATGTCCTTTAAAGTGCGCGCCGAAATGATTTTTCGGTCTTGAAATGCAAACTTTACTAGACTATTGCAGTAACAAATGATTTAGTTAGATACACACAGATGCGAAAATAATTTTGTTAGATCATCAATATATATAATTACTTAAGACATTCTAGTTGCTAGAATGTCAAAATTTTTTGCAGTATTACTTATCATGCTTAAGCGTACAATTTTGATAGTTTAACAAAATTATTTTTAGGTATTTGTATCTAGCTAAATTTCTAAATACTTCAGCAAAATCGTATAAATTGATAAAACAGTCAAAACTTTTAAACTATTTCATTTTAACTTTATACATATTATTATTTTACCTTTATATTATATTAATTATAACACATAATATACATTATTAAGATTCATTAGTTATTTTGTATAAAATAGTTGCATAAGTTAGAATGGTTACATGTTGAGAATGTGATTTGCAAAAGCTATAATTATGTCATATTAGAGCGGGAAGAATATCGGACGTAACGAGCTCGTTGAAGAGAGTTCTCGTGCAATGAAGTGAGCTATATAGTATCATACTTATTACGACGATCTTTAATTTCCTGCTGCAATCGACGAATAAAAGAATCACGATTACATAAAGATTACTGCAAAGTATTACGTATGATAAATAATCGCTAATCGTAAGATGATATGTCGAGGCATGCGTATCCTTTGTCGTACAAAGCTGCGTACATACGAATTCAGTCAGTTTAATTCTTCTCGACCCTTCTCACACATACGTGATCAGCTTT
>Ga0157362_1000663_pt1 | contig 12364 bp, 7 predicted proteins | sample AttlaeALBM3_FD_111480 | JGI IMG/M metagenome (GOLD analysis project Ga0157362, IMG submission 111480) | Fungus gardens microbial communities from leaf cutter ant in Ribeirão Preto, State of São Paulo, Brazil - Atta laevigata ALBM3 | ecosystem: Host-associated > Fungi > Mycelium > Unclassified ... | reverse complement strand
TTTGCCTCTGCTGTCCCTCTTAATTCAGATCTAGCGGTATATTGCCACTTGACCTCGCTTTCTGATGTTGAATTGTTACAACCCATTCTCCTCTTTTTTATATCCTCGATCTCGTTTTTTGTTTTTGTTGTCTTTTCTTTCTTTCTTTCTTATTAGCATGTATCATAGCTATCTATCTATCTCGCTCACGATTCACTATTCGATTAAATTAATTGAGTTCTTTTTGAGAAGTGGGCTCTCTTGTCATTCTGTACTTGAGTTTGGGTGTGAAAACTAGTTGAGTGCTGTATAGATCATGAGGTTTTCATCTGGGCCTTTGGCCTGGCTAGATCCCTCTACTAATTCTGAATGGAGTTTAAAAAGCAAGGTAACTCAGATGACACCCTAATAGGTGACCAACTGAGGGATTAGCTAGACTACTCAACTATTTAATACACCACTGCACATGCCATATGTGTACTAAGGATGTCTTAGTGTGTTGTGTCTTGGATAATAAACTATGTCTCAGCAGAACAAAAAAACCCTCATGAGTCAGTCCACATCAACAGAGCTGATATTGTGTTGAAGACAGTACACTATGCTCTCTTCCTTCAACTGTATGCAGAACAGTACACTGTGTTTGTCAGTATGCTGCACTCCCTTTTACCTACAATCTGCAGAACAGTGAGTTGTACTATCTGTCAATATGCTGTACTTATTAGGTTGGCAAACTCACAACAACATTATTTCTTTATTTCTTTGTGCTAAGTCATTTTCAGACACATTTCTTATTGCTCTCACTAGTGCCATTATTCATGTAGTAGTTTAGATGCTATTCTTGTTGGAAGACAAGACATGCTAGATGACTAATATGTTATTTAAATAAATATCTATCTACATTTCTTAGACAAGATTTTCATCCAGTCCTCTGGCCTGGCTTGTAAAGTTTGTGTTGAAGTCAGTCCACTGTGCTTCCTTCCTACAACAGTCTGTGAAACAGCAGATAGTGTTGTCTGTCAGGCCTGTCATGACTTGGCAAAACAGCTAAGTCATTATCTATATTTACTTTTCTTTTCCTTTTCTTTTGGACTTACTACACAGGAAGGAGTGCAGGAAAGTGTCATGTTGTCACGCTGTACAACAGTTTAGGCAAAATAAGTGGCATTTTTCACTGTAATAACCAGAATAACCAGCTCGAGAGAAGAGTTTGGCCTCCCAGAGATGTTCCCTGGACACCCAGTCGTGGACTCAAGTATCTTACTTGAGTAGCAGAATAGTAGCTGTAACCACCACTACATATACCTCATAGACGCTTGCCCAGGTGCTCTGTATTGGATTTCTAATAGATTTCTCTTTTAGAAGTGCTCTCAAGAGCAGAGGCAGTTTTCAAAGACCTAGTGATACTAGAATGACATCATACCTCAGTAGCCAGTAGCGTTATTTGCAGAAGAGTTATGATCAGATCCAGGCCATTATCACTGATGGCTAATTATATCAAGATCAAGAGAGTTGAGTCGACACAGAGTCACATCGCAATGGCAGTGGAAGGAAACTGGACCCTGGAAGAATGAGAAGACATAGAGGAGGTAGAAAGAGGGATAGAGAAGATAAGAAGAGATGCAGAAGAAAGATTAGATGAAGATAACACACTCAAGAACAAGACGACTCAAGATCACCATCTCTTTTTACAGCCCAGCAAGAGGCTTGAAACCCATCTATCATACAAGGGAGGATTCCAGGAGTAGGACTAGGAAGGTGGGGAGCAGTCACCTAGTGTTCAGGAAGAGCACTGTCTCATCATTTTGACCTTGCTACATTTGGGAATTTAGAGGTTTTCTTTGTCTCGCTTTCTTTGTTGTCTTTTTGCTTTGTAATCTTAATAAAATACTCTAGGGCACAGAAGGGAACTCAAGCATCATACCCCCATCATCATCCCTTTCTGTAGCTCTAGAGCTTAATGGCTAGTTTGAGTAACTAAGTCTTTATCTTTCTGAGTGTTCTACTTTACTTTCTAAAAACCTATCAAATCTTTCCCTCAACAGGAATTCGAGCCCCAACAGACTTGGGCATTCACTTATACTAGAAGTTAATTGCTCACTATGTGTCATTGGAGTCAGCTTCTAGTTATACAGTCAGCTGAAGAAGAGCCCACACAATAGCACAGAAGTTCTAGGTAGTTCTGCTATATCAACAGCGAGCTAGACTACTAGACTAGATAAGAGCAGTAGTGTCATGACACGAGACGAACACGTGTCTTAGAGATTCTATTACAGTAAGATCTACCTTATATTACAAACTTCATTCAGTTATATCTCCATCAATTCTTCATTTATTCTCACAGTCTCAATGGCTACAAAAAGACCTTAAAAAGACCTTTCAATAGATACTAGTCACATCTCGAGGCGATCAATAATAGTTGAGATATTAGGCAGATCAACTGGTAACTATTATGGTACTGTTTATTAAATCGCCAATATCTCGGAAACTGCCACAATATATGCTTTGCTTTTAGGTATCAGAGAAGCTCTCTTCATACTGCTCAGAATGAGCCTAAAACAGTACCGAGGCGATTAATATCAGTGGAGATATGAAGACCTTAATGTTTGTACATGGACTTCATTAATCACCTATAGATAGTCATCTGTCCTTTTCTTAGAACAAAGGACAGCCTCCATAAGGTTAAGTTATCACATTTTCAAGTACAAAGGCACTACCATATATAGAACAATAGGTAGTAGCATGTGATGCTCTGTCCTAGTGCACAGACTATCACTTTTCTGTATTTAAGAATTCATAGTCTGAGGATTAGACCTCAGACTTAACAACATTTCTTGTCACTGTTTAAACTCTGCTCACTAAGCACTTTTGAATATCCACTCATCAATCACAAATCAAGTAAGTGACCATTTGTGATATCTTGAGTAGATTTATAAAATACTTTGTTATCATCTTCTTTGGTTATTTGAGTTTCACCTCCTTATTACCCTTTTTTTAAGCTCTCTTTGTTATTTGATCATCTCTCCAGTGCCTACTTGTTTAGTACATAATTGTGAGATATCTTGGAGACCTTTTATACTTTCATTTGTTATTACTTTTATTTCGTGATCAAATTTCCTTTGATTCCTATCAACGTCATGAGTGTCACCTAGTCATGGTGTCACATCACATAATGGGTCACATGCTGAGTGTGGGAAAGTAGTGCATAGACCATGTAGTAGTTGTATAAGTAGTGTACAGAAAAATAATGGGAACTCTATCAAGTTCTTTTTGTCAACTCGAATAAGGAGTAGGATTAAGTTGTCATGACTAAGTCCTTACAAGGCCACTGTCATACCAGACAGCCATTTAGGTGAAATAAGTGACTAATTTCACTTTAATAACAAGAATAACCAACTTGAGAGACAAGTTTGGTCCTCTAGAGATAACTATTAGATGTCCAGTTATAGATTCAAGCATACTGCTTGAGTAGCAGAGTAGTGGCTGTGACCACTGCCACAGAGACCTCACAGATGCTTGCTCAGGTGCCCTGTATTGGATTTATAATGGATTTCTCTTTTAGAGTATTCTCAAGAATGGAGACAAACTTCAAAGACTAATTTTTACTAGAGTAATGTCATACCTTAGTAGTTGGCAGTACTATATTCAGAAGAGTTACTATCAGATCTGAGCCATCATCACTGATGGCTGTCAGTGACTGACTTAAGACCTTAGCCTAGGGTTTAGACCAAGGAGCTCTTCAGGGTTAGAAAAGAACTTGATAGAGTTCTTGCTTCATTCTGTTACACTACTTATACATTTCTGTATCATTTGTCTTTATTTATTTTACAAGTCTTTACTAGTCCAGAGTTTGATTCCAGTCTATGTCATATTTCTTAGTCATAGTCAAGGTAACTCATAACAGTACCTCTCTCTTAAGAATTTTCATTTTGAAAATTTCCTTATAACTTATTGTATAGGTTCTCTATGTTTCCTATTTTGTCTTCTTTGTCCCATTCTTTCCTTCTATTTTCTTTGTCTTTTTCTTTTTTCCTTCTATCTTTTAGCTGTTTCTTTTTTTTCCATTTTTTCCAATTTCTTTCTAACTGTCTCTAATATTCTTTGTTGAATCTCTTGTCATTCTATCTGTATAATATCTTTGCTATATAACTACCTGGCAATTCTCCTTTTCTGTCTTCTTTATTGTTTCTTCTTTTCCTCATCCTCTTAATTTTACTATATTCTTCCTCAAATTCTTTAACTAATTTCTCTATATTTTCTAGGTTTTCTCTCAGTTCCCAGGTATCTTCTTTTGCTATATATCCTTTTCACTATACCAAATATCAATTTTTCCCTCTAAACTTCTTTTTATTCAATATTTTTTCTACTTCATATTCTTTTTCTGCTTTTATTATTACTGGTGCCAGTCATTCCTTCTTCTGGTCTTCAACTTGATCTTTATATCTGTGTATTCTGCTGATGTTTACAACTGGATGTATTTTAACTGTACTTGGCAAATCCAATTTCATGGTATTTGTCAAAATAATTCCCTTTACTTGATAAGGTTTCACGAATCATTCTGTCAGTTTTTCTGATCATTTCTCTTTCATTTTATATTTGAGATCTTTTGTGCTCAGGAGCACCCAGTTCTCTATTTGATATTCTTTTATCTCATTTTTCTTCTTATCAGTATATTTTTTCATTTCCTCTTGGTTTTTTTTTTAATGCTGCTTTTGCTTCTTTATGTACTTTTTTTATCCTTGTTATGAATTCTTTTGCTTTTTCAAACTTTTCTTTCTTTTTCATTTCAAACACTATTCTTGGGTTTTGTTCATTATTTGCTCTGAAAGAAGATACTTTTGTACTAGTTTGTACTTTGTTATTATATGCAAACTCTACTGTCGCTAATCAATCTAACTATTACTTTTGTTAATGATTGATGAATATTCTCAAGTATTATTTTAAGTCCTGATTTATTTTTTCTGTTTGACTATTTGTTTGCAGATGGTAGGTCATTGACAACTTCATATCTATCTTCACAATTCAACTTCTTTATTATTTTTGCTGTAAATTATGTTTCTCTATCTGTTATAATATTTTTTGGCAAGCTATGCAGCTTTTAAACATTATCCTAGAACAATCTTGTTACTCCTTTTACTGAAGTCTTTTCTGTAGTTGGCATAAAGTGTACTATTTTTATTATTCTATCATATATTACCAAGATACTATCATATCCTTGTCTAGCAGTAATTTCATAATAAAGTCCACTGATATGTGTATTCAGAGTTTTTTTGGTACTGTATTTGACATTAGTTTTTCTGCAGGTGTTTCTATGCGATTTTTGTTTCTTTAGTATGTATCGTATTTTTCTACTTACTTCTTGACTTTCTTAGTAATCCCAGGCTACCAGAAGTTTCTTGTATTTCTTGTCTCTTAATATCTTTACTTTAGCTCGTTTTATCTTCTCCACTATTTTTATTACTTTATTATCTTTTGCCTCTGACCCTCTTATCTTTTCTAATAGATTTACTCTGTCTATGATTACTTCTGCTACTTGTGTTGTTTTAATCTCTAGTTATTTTTTTTTTACCAACACCCTGTCTTCATTGTTTCTCTCTATCTCTACTTGCTAATCTGGTCATCTGCTTAGGCTATTAGCCTTTCACATACTACTTCCTGAAACATATTTGAGTATGAAGTTAAATTTGGACAAGTATAGAGCCTATCATGCTTGTCTACAGTTTAATTTCTGTTTACTCATAAAGTATTTCAAATTCTTGTAATCACTCCAAATTTCAAATTTGTTTTGTGCTCCTTCTAGTAGATACTTTCATTCATCTAAGCATTTAACTACTGTCAATATCCCTCTATCATAGATTTCATAGTTTCTTTCTGTCTTGTTTGACGATTTTGAGATAAAGGCTACTGGCTTCTATTTTTCATTCTCACATTTCATCAACAATACTTTTTCTATTGCATATTCTGATGTGTTTGTTTCTACCCTTATCTCCTTATCTAGGTCTGGTGCTACTAATACTGGTTACATTGTAAACACTTGTTTTAACTGTTTGAACGCAGTTTTTTGCTTCTCTTTCTAGTTCTACTTTTTGTTCTTTCTGACCAATTTATGCATTGGTTTGACTATCCTTGAAAAATCTTTGATGAATTACCTATAGTAATTTGCTAGTTTCAAGAACTTCTGTACTTCTTTGACTATCTTTGGCCTTAGTCATTCTAGAACTTCTGCCACTTTCTCTTTCTGTATCTTAATTTCTTCTGACCCTATTACTAGTCCCAAGAAGTCGATTTCTCTTACTTTCTGTTACAATGATGACACTGTGATATATACCGCATGTGTTTCATGCATGTGCAGAGATTAGTTAGCTCACCATCAGTCTTTTTGGAACCCTCTAAATTATTTAAATAATTACCAATTATTGTAACTATCTTAGTTTCATTTTCTCTTAGAAGAACCCCACCTTTATCAACTCACATCTCTCTCTTTTTTAATAAATCTCCTTGAGTCCTAGAAGGGGCAAGTATAGAAGCAGGTATAACTTACTGTTAAGGCCAAGTCCTCATAGAAGAATTCCCTCCCTGGAGTTAAACCTGATACTTTCTATATGCACTTCTCTGGTTTTATATAAAGGTTGTTTTCTTCTATCCTTTTCAATACTTCTTCTATTATTTTATTATGTTGCTTCTCATTCTCTGTTCCTACTAAGACATCATCTATGAATGCTGCTACTTCTCCTGTATCTATAAGGTCCCTCAAAATATTGTTCATTATCACCTGAAAAGTTGCTAGCGAGTTTATAAGACTAAAAAACATAACAGTAGGTTCATATATCCCTAGGTATGCTGTGAATGCTACTTTCCACTCATCTTTCTTTTTTATTCATATATTATTGTATTCCTATTATAAATTTATTTTTGTGAATACTCATTTCATTCCTATGATATCAATTAGGTCTGAAATCAAAGATAGGAGATAATTATCCTTGACTGTTCTCTTATTTAGATATCAATAATCTTGTATCATTTTTTTCTTTCTATTCTTTTTTCCTACAAAGAATACTGGTGAGGTTTGCAGCAATTTTGAGAGTCTAATGTACCCTTTCCTCAGCTGTTCTTTCATAAATTCTCATACTTCCTCTTTTTCTTGTCTTGACATTAAATATATCCTTTTCTTCTTTGGGATGAAATCTTCTTTCAGATTAATTGCATAATCCTATGGCTTTTTAATTGATATCCTTTCCAACTCAACTTTCTCAAATACTTTTAATCATTTGTGAAATTTCTGTAGTACTATCTCTTTAACCTTCTCTCTATCTAATTCGATCTCTTTGTTGAACTTTTCTTCCATTGTCTATTCCTATTCATTTTTATTAGTCTTCTTTATATTCTTTATTCTCTTCCTCATCTTTTTTCTTTGCCTTATATCTTTTTTTACTACCAAATTTTTTTCATAAAAAGATAGACATCTTGTTATTTTCACTTCTTTTGTCTCCTAATTTATTTCTGGGTTGTGTGTTTGTAACTAAGGCATCTCTAGTATCACCTCTGTCTTTTTTAGATTGCATATATTTATTCTTATTCTTTCTACATGGCTTTTGTAGAAGACATTGACTTTTATCTGATATGTAATATTTCCTCCATTGTTTTCAGTTTCATTCATATTTTTTATTTTTAGCAACCTTTCTAGTTTTGTTATCTTGAAACTATGTTTCTTGGTCATTTCTCTGTCTATAAACATCCTCGTGGTGCCACTATTCAAGAGCGCTTTCACTATTACATCTTCATGTATATTTACTTTCTTTATCCTAATATTCAGCTATACTTCTCTTTAGATTTTGAATGTTCTTCTGACATTCTTTTCTTTCTCTTTCTCCTTTGTTGTGCCTTTTAGTTCTTCTAACCATACACTGCTTTGCTATACTTTTTCTTTTATAGAGTATGTTGCTTTCATCTTTTTCTTTTCTTAATATCCATACCATCTCTGTCTTTCTGAAATCACCTTCTGTCCTCTATTCGCTTTTATATAGCATCCTTTCTCTTCACATCTTTTGTACTCCATATATATCACTAATTACCTCCTCTATATACCACCCTAACTCTAGTAGGCATGCCTCATCAGGAATGTCCTCCCTGCAGTGCTCCTGTACTTTCTATTGTAAGGCATATACCAGATTTCTCCTCTACCTATTGTTCTACATATAGTAGTGCCTTTGTGCTAGGAATAGTGATAACTTAACTGTATAGAGGCTGTTCTTTGTTCTAAGAAAAGGACAGATGACTATCTATAAGTAATTAATGAAGTCTATGTACAAACATTGAGGCCTTCATATCTCCACTGATATTGATTGCCTTGAGGTTGTTTTAGGCTCATTCTGAGAGGTATGAAGAGGGCTTCTGCTGAGCCTAGAACCAAAGCTTAGATTGTGGCAGTTTCCGAGATATTGGTGATTTAATAAATGGTACCATAATAGTTACCAGTTGATCTGTCTAATATCTTGGCCAATACTGATCGCTTCGAGACATGACTGGTATCAATCAAAAGGTTTTTTCAAGGGCTTTCCATAGCCATTGAGACCGTGAGAATTGTCAAAGAATTGGTAGAGATATGGCTGAATGAAGTTTGTGACAGGGCTTAAAAAAGAAGAAATATAGAAGTAAGACTCAAGTAGCCAAAAAAAATAATAATAAAGATTTTATAAATCCACTCAAGATAGATCTCACCATAATAGGCTCTCTAAGACGCATGTTCATCTTATATCGTAACACTACTTTCCTTATCTAGTCTAGTAGTCTGTGTTAGAGAACCACTCAAAGGCGATCACCCTTAAGCTAGTAGATAGTCTCAGAAGCTAGTTTGAGATTCAAGTGGGGGCATATCTACACACACTTGCTAGTATATATACTATACTAGATAGTCAGGCACACAATACTATGGCAACTGACCTATAATTACAGAATGTCCTAAAACAACTATTAATAGGCATCGCACGGCATGATATAGACAAGAGAAGTCAGGAATGGTAGGAGTGCGATACATGATCTGTCACTAGGCTACTAATAGAACAGACTCTCAGAATTTACTAAGCACAATCCTAAATGTTCCCTTACAGTCTGGCTTGCCATTGATATAGCAGAACTATCTGGAACTCCTATGCCATCATGTGGGCTCTTCTTCAGCTGACTGTACAACTAAAAGCTGACTCCAATAACACGTAGTGAGCATTATGTGAGCAATTAACTTTTAGTATAAGTGAATGCCCAAGTCCATTAGGGCTCAAATTCCTGTTGAGAGAAAAGTTTGATAGGTTTTTAGAAAGTAAAGTAGAACACTCAGAAAGATAGAGACTTAGTTACTCAAACTAGTCATTAAGCTCTAGAGCTACAGAAAAGGATGATAATGGGGGTATGATACTTGAGTTTCCTTCTGTGCCCTAGAGTATTTTATTAAGATTACAAAGCAAAAAGACAACAAAAAAAGTGAGACAAAGAAAACCTCTAAATTCCCAAATATAGCAAGGCCAAAATGATGAGACAGTACTTTTCCTGAACACTAGATGACTACTCCTTACCCTTCTAGTCCTACTTCTGGAATCCTCTCTCGCACAATAGACAGGTCTCAAGCCTCTTACCGGGCTGTAGAAGGAGACAGCAATCTTGAGTCATCTTGCCCTTGCATATATTATCTTCATCTAACTTTTGCATCTCTCCTCATCTTCTCTATCCCTCTTTCTATCTCCTTTATGTTTTCTCATTCCTCTAGGCTCTAGTTTCTTTCCACTGCTATTGTGATGTGACTCTGCGATAGTTTGACTTTTCTTGATATTACTATAATTAGCCATCAGTGATAATAGCTTGGATCTGATCATAACTCTTTTGCAAATAGTACTGCTAATTACTGAGGTATAACATCACTCTAGTAGTGTTAGGCTGTCTAAGTTTGCTTCTATTCTCGAAAGCACTTCTAAAAGAGAAATTCATTGGAAATTCAATATGGGGCACCTAGGCAAGCGTCTATAAGGTATATGTAGTGGTGGTCATAGCTGCTATTCTGCTACTCAAGTAAGATGCTCAAGTCTATGACTGGGTGTCCAGAGAACATCTTTAGAAGACCGAACTCTTTTCTTGAGCTAGTTATTCTGATTATTACAGTGTAAAATACCACTTATTTTGCCTAAAATGTTGTATAGCATAACACTATCTTCTCTTCCTCTACTTTTTTCAGCTTCTTCTGCTATACCTTTTGTAGCTTCACCAGATGTGCTACTTTGCTCTTTCTTCTCTTTTATAATGGACATTTCCTATACTTATGTCCTTCTTCACTACACTTGTAATACTCAATTCTTTTTGCTTTTCTTCTAACTTTGCCCTTAATAAAGCAAGAGTATGCTTTTTTTTGAGTAAGCTGCTCATGATGTTATGATATTGTTGTTGAGACATTGTGACAATATCTCTGAGATATGAATGTAATGTTGAGTTTTGCTTATCTACTGCTATATCTACTGGAGCACAAGATCTTCACCTAGCCAAATACTTACTTTTCTACTGACTACTGCCTTAATAATACTTTGGCTATCACCTCAGGGAGGATTTCTACTCTCAACAGCCTTCTAGAAGTAACCATCACTCCTCTACATATACCACTCACAATGGAGTATAGCATGAGGTTTATACTAAGAAGATGTAGCTAACACATTCAATTGGCAGGTCAGAACTCAACTGTATACCTAAACTTGGTGCAAAGTTTCCTTCTTTAGTTCCTAACTGACTGAGAAGTCTCCTTAAGCCAAGGGCCCAGCTATATATAAAAGTGACTAATGATTGCAATAATCATTAGTTGAGGTTTAATAAAATGATTGGTAAGATTTGTGAGCAAGGTTTGAGGTAAACTAAGCTCAGATAGTAGTTATTGAGTTTTTTTGTCAGTAACTGACTTAAGACCTTAGCCTAGGATTTAAACCAAGGAGCTTTTTAGAATTAGAAGAGAACTCAATAGAGTCCTTACTTTATTCTGCTACACTACTTATACATTTTTGTATCATTTGTTCTTGTTTATTTTACAAGTTCCTACTAGTCCAGAGTTCGATTTCTGTTCATATCATATTTCTTAGTTATGGTCAAGACGACTCATAACAATGGCTAATCATAGCAAAATCAAGAAAGATAAGTTGATGTAAAGTCACATTACAATCACAGCAGAAGAAAACTAGAACCTAGAGAAGCAAGAAGATGTAGAAGATGTAGTGGAAAGTATAAGAAAATTAGGAAGAAAGGTAAAAGAAAGGTTTAATAAAGATAATATGCTCAAGAATAAGATGACTCAAAATTGCTACTTTTTTCTATAGCCTATCAAAAGGCTCAAGAGCTACTTATCATTCAGAGAAGAACCCTAGAAGTAAAATTAAAGAAGTGGTAAGTGATAGCCAAGTGATCAGGAGAGGTGCTGCCTCATTATTTTGCTCTTACTATTTTTGGGAATTTGGAAGTTTTTTTTGTTTTTTTTTTCTTTTGTCGTCTCATTGCTTTGTAATCTTAATAAAATACTCTAGGGCACAGAAGAGAGCTCAAGCATTATACCTCTATTATCATCTCTTTCTGTTGCTCTAGAGCTTAAATGACTATTTGAGTGACTAAGTCTTTATTTTCTAAGTTTTCTTCTTTATTTACTAAAAACTACCAAAACCTCTTTCTCAAACAGGAATTCAAGCTCCAACAGACTTGGGCATTTGCTTATACTAGGAGTTAACTACTTACTATGTGTTTTTAAAGTAAACTTTTGTTACAAACTTCATTTGACCATATCTCTATTAATTCTTCGACAATTCTCATGGTCTCAATGGCTACAGAAAGCCCTTGAAAAAACCTTTCAATCAATGCCAGTCACGTCTTGAGAAAATCAATATTAGCTGAGATATTAGGCAGATTAACTGGTAACTACTATAGTACCATTTTGTCACAAACTTCATTCGGCCATATCTCCATCAATTCTTCATCGATTCTCATGGTCTCAATGGCTACAGAAAGCCCTTGAAAAAACCTTTCTATCGATACTAGTCATGTCTCAAGGCAATCAGTATTGGCCAAGATATTAGGCAGATCAACTGGTAACCACTATGGTACCGTTTATTAAATCACCAATATCTCGGAAACCGCCACGATCTAAGCTTCGCTTTTAGGCATCAGAGAAGCCCTCTTCATACTGCTCAGAATGAGCCTAAAATGGCGCTGAGGCGATTAATATTAGTGGAGATATGAAGGTCTCAATGTTTGCACATGGACTTCATTAATTACCCATAGATAGTCATCTGTTCTTTTCTTAGAACAAAGGACAGCCTCCATATGGTTAGGTTATCATTATTTCTAGCACAAAGGTACTACCATATGTAGAACAATA
>Ga0157362_1000662_pt1 | contig 12376 bp, 18 predicted proteins | sample AttlaeALBM3_FD_111480 | JGI IMG/M metagenome (GOLD analysis project Ga0157362, IMG submission 111480) | Fungus gardens microbial communities from leaf cutter ant in Ribeirão Preto, State of São Paulo, Brazil - Atta laevigata ALBM3 | ecosystem: Host-associated > Fungi > Mycelium > Unclassified ... | reverse complement strand
TCTACAACAGATGACCAGTATTTATACTACTAGACAGTCTAGGCACCGTTCTCATGGTACCTGACATATATTCCCACAAAGTCCAATATTAGATTTACAGGCTCACACAGTATGACACAGAAGAGAAGACAGGAGAGAGTGAGAATGCGATCGGAGAGATGGTGGCTCTTAGGTGGGAACCTACTCACATCACTAAGCATACCTCTAGCGTTATCCCCTAACACTAGTCCCAGTCTTCTTACTCTCAATAGATCCGCATTCATGATTCCAGAGGCAGTGTAGATAGAGGTAGGAGTCAAGAGGTTCTTCTCCAATCCAACTGCACTCTGGATACTATATTAAAATATTACAAAGCCCTGAAACTTAAGAAATAAATTATAAAAGAGAAACTGTTACTACTTTTAGGATTCCATCGCCTCTTTTCTGTCCTAAGTCCTCCCAAATTCCCACTAATGATGTGGCCCTCTCCTTTCTTTGTGATGACGTGTTCCCTCACCTAGGCCTTTCCATCAAAGATGATGCATTTGCATCACTGCTTTCTTCTAGAATATTCTTCTGCCTTTCCTTATTATGCTCTTGATGCTACTTTGCAATTTGGACTTTATTGATTACCTGTTAAACCATTAGCAAGTCTCAATAAATGTCTAGTATCTCCAAGTTGCATTCTAGAGGTCATTTATCTAAATATAATTGATCTGATGCCATCAATGCTTATTTACAAACACAAAGTCTATCAGTCTAAGTTCTTCATCTGAGTAGTACTGGTTCTAGAGTACAAGTCTACTATCTTTCTAAGTTGGCCCATACCAAAGTGGATCTAGAGTGTAGTCTCTTAGTAACTCTCTTAGTAACCTAATACCAGTTCATCCTAATTGTCTCTTGAGGTCTCAACATGAGCTCTAGGTTGGTTATTATCTGCTCAATGTATTTATCATGTAGTATTACGTTCTGAGGATATGAAAAGAGTTCTAGAGTGAATTCTAATTGAGAATCCATTGGTATAAAGTGTATTAAATGTTATATTCCATGGAAAATTTGCTTACGGCATAACAGCAGAGAATTGTAAGGGGATATCCTAGGAAACAGCCTAGATCATGAGTACAGCTTCCACCTAAAGAGCTATTCTAAGTATTTGTAAGATGTTATCCTATACTCTTCTTCCCTTCTCTCCTATGTCTGCCTGTTGATCTATAAATAGAACAGTAGTATTATTAGTTAGTGTTCATGTGTTATCGCAGAGTCTTGATGACTTAGAGATCACTCTAGGTAAGTGTTTAGGAAGAACTCGATGGAATTCTCTGTTGGATTCAACTACCTACTTATACTATTTTACAAGTGGCTGTACCCCTATTACTGTATGGTCACATGTCCTTCCAGAACATTCTATGATCACATGACAAGGTCATGTGATATGATTATCTAATCTCACGTGCTATTTATATTTTGACTCCATTGTATAACTTGATGTTAGAGATCAAATGTGTGAATACATGGGAAACTCTTTCCTCCTTGGAGCTCTTATAACATGGCCCCCCCTTCAAGATTCCTTGTCCCGAGGAATTTTTCTATTGATTCCAATTTTCGTCCTACCTTTTCTCTTTCTTTCTTTTGTATCTTCTTTTCCCCCATCCGTATAGTAATTTTGCTGTAAATTCCCTTGGTAATTCTCGGCTAAATTTCTTCTCTTCTTCTTCCAGCTCCTGTCGCCTAAGTTCTTCTGCCTCTTCCCTGTACTCCCTCTCAAACTCTTCCACCAGCTCTTTCGCATTTCCCAAATTCTCCCTGCTCTCCCACGTGTCTTCTTCTGCTGTATACCCTTTCCATCATACTAAGAACTTCTCCCTTTCCCGTACTATTCTTTTATTTAAGATTTTCTTCACTTCGAACTCTTCCTCCTCCTCAATGATGACTGGTTTTGGTGGTATCTTCTTCTGCCCCTCTACCTGTGGTTTGTATAGACGTACTCTACTTATGTTTACTACAGGGTGTATCCTAATTGATTTTGGCAATTCTAACTCTACTGCGTTACTAGAGATGATTCCCTTAATCTTATAAGGGCCTACAAAGCGTTCCATTAACTTCTCCAATCTTCTCCCCTTCATTTGCTATTTCAAGTCCTTTGTACTTAGCAGTACCAGGTCCCTTACTCTGTATTCTTCGCTCTTCCCTCGTTTTCTATCCACAAACTTTCTCATTTCCTTCTGCGCTTTCCCCAGTGCTGCTTTTGCCTCCTCCTGAATTTTCCTCATTCTTTCTACAAACTTCCCTGCTGCTTCGTACTTTCCCTTCCTTCTTCTCTCAAATCCCATCCTTGGGTCTTGGCCGTAGTTTACTTTGAATGGCGATACTTTGGTTGCTGCGTGGATCTAGTTGTTGTACGCAAATTCCGCCGTTTCTAACCAATCTGGCCACTGTTCTTGTCTGTGGTCGATAAAAACCCTTAGGTACTGTAAGGGCGACCGGAGTGGAAGACTCCAGGAGATTCCTCAGTTAATTATAATCTATGAAATATGGTTACAACCTACCTCCAGGAGATTCCTCAGAGAATTAAATGAGGCTCCTGGAGGGAATAATCTACATTATATACTACAGTGTCTTCGTGTCCCTGCATCGGTAACTAGGGTCTGAACAAGGAAAGTGCATCGGGTGGCAATGGAGTGCTTTTGGAATGATGGGAGTAAGACCCAATATTACTATGTAATATTGGATTGGCTACAGGATCGCTCCGGAGGACTGGAACGGGCTCCGGAGTCGCGGATTAGGGGTCCCCTTACAGGTACTGCTCTAACTCCTGGTTCACTCTTTCTGTCTGCCCATCTGTTTGCGGATGGTAAGCTGTTGAAAGTTTCATTTGGATGCCCAGTAAGTTATTCAACTCCTTCATCATTTCTGCTGCAAATTGCACTCCTCTGTCCGACATGATGCTTTCTGGAAGCCCATGCAACTTCCATACTTGATCCCAAAACAGCTTCGCAAGTCCTTCTGCTGACGTTTTTTCCGTAGTTGCTATAAAATGCGCCATTTTACTAAACCTGTTGCATACTACTAAAATTGTGTTGTATCCCTGGGCTAATGGTAATTTCATAATGAAGTCTGCTGAAATGTGACTCCATGGTTTCTCCGGGATTGCGTTAGGCATCAATTTCCCTGCTGGTGCTTCGCTTCGATTTTTGTACCTTTGGCAAGCATCGCATCTGTCTACATATTTTCCTACCTCTTTCGTCACTCCTGGCCACCAATAATTCCTGGTAACCAGCTCTGTTGTCTTCCACCTTCCTCTATGCCCTCCCACCAGGGTGTCATGGTGTAGTTGTATTATTTCCCCTCTAAGTTCTCCTTCCGGCACGTATATTCTTCCTTTCTTTAGTACTATCCTATCTTCTATTTCCCATTCTTTATCCCTCAGTGTTTTCACCCCTGCTTTCTTTAATTCTTCTACTGCTTTTACCACTCTTTCATCCTCCTTTTGTGCCGCCTTTATCCTATCCCTCAAGTTTTCTTCTTCTACTATTATTTCTGCTCCTCTAATCCACTCCAGTTTTATTAACGTCCAATCTTTGTTATCTCTCTCTACCCCTTCTTGCCAGTCCAGTCTCCTGCTTAGTCCATCCGCCTTCCCCATACTTTTTCCTGGAACATGCTTCAAGGTAAAGTTAAACTGGGAGAGGTACAAAGCCCATCGCGCTTGTCTTTGATTCAACTTTTGACTTGTCATAAAATATTGGAGGTTCTTATGATCCGTCCAAATTTCGAATTCCAGCTTTGCCCCTTCTAAGTAATGTCTCCACGCTTCAAGGCACCTGATAACTACCAACATCTCTTTGTCATGGATTTCGTAGTTTTGCTCTGTCGCATTTAATGATTTAGAGATGAAGGCTACTGGCCTCTACTTTCCATTCTTGCATTTCATTGACAACACCCCTCCTGTTGTGTAGTCCGAGGCATCCGCCTCCACTCTCATTTCTCTGTCTATGTCTGGTATTGCTAGGACAGGTTCTGTTGTGAACACTTCCTTTAGTTTTCCAAACGCTTCCTCTTGCTCCTTTTCCTACTTCCACTTCTGCTCCTTTCTGACCAGCACGTGTAATGGTGCCGCTACCTTGGCAAAGTCCTTTATGAACCTTCTATAGTAGTTGGCTAAGCCCAAGAATTTCTGCACCTCTTTGACGTTTCTCGGTGCTGGCCAGTTTAGCACTCCCTCTACCTTTTCCTTCTGCATTTCTACTCCTTTTGGCCCAATTACTACTCCCAGGAATTCCACCTCTCTTACTTTCCACTTGCATTTTTCTGGTTTCATGAACAGGTCATTTTCCTCCAACCTTCTCAATATTTCTTCTACCAACTTGTCGTGTCCCTCCTCTGTATCTGTTGCTACTAAAATGTCATCAATGAAAGTTGTGGTATCTCTCTGATTTATAAGGTCCCAGAAGAGGTCATTCATCATCGTCTAGAAAGTGGCGGGGAAGTTTGTTAACCCGAAATACATTACTGTGGGTTCGTATGCTCCGATATGCGTAGTGAATGCTGCTTTTCATTCGTTTCCCTTCTTGATTCTGACATTGTTATAACCCCACCTCAGATCCAACTTTGTGAACACCTTCCTCTTCCCCACCCCGTCCAGTATATCCACAATAAGTGGCAATGGGTATCCGTTTTTTACCGTCCACTGATTTATATGACGATAATCTTGCACTATCCTCTTTTTACTGTCCTTTTTCGCCACAAAGTGTACTGGTGATGTTTGTGGTGATTTGAAGGGCCAAATGTACCCTTTCCGCAGTTGATCTTCCACAAATGCTTGTACTTCCTCCCTTTCTTCTCTCGACAATGAATACACTTTTCTCTTCTTTGGTGTAAACCCTTCTTTCAACTCTATCGCGTGATCCCAGGCCTTTTGCACTGGCATTCTTTCTGATTCCCTTTTCTCAAAGACCTTTTTCCACTTCCAAAACCTTTGGGGCACCAACTTCCTCAGCGTTTCCTCGTCCTTATCTTTCTCTATCTTTTTAAGCTCCTTTTTCTTGCCCTCCTATTTCCTTTTTCCACATATGGGCGGGCATCTCGTCATTTTTACCTCTCTCTTTTCCTAATCTATTTCTGGATTGTGGGCTGCAAGCTATGGCATTCCCAGTATGACTTCCGTTTTTCCTAAATTACATACATCCATCCTGACTCTTTCTACATGTCCCTTGAAGAACATGTTGCACTCAACTTGGTGCGTTATTGCTCCTCCCACATTTACCATTCCATCCACATTTTTGACTAGTAAAGGGTTTTTCATCCTCTCCATTTTAAAGCCTTTTTCTTTTACAAAGGTTATATCCATAAATAGACCTGTTGCTCTGCTATCTAGCAGAGCTTTTACTGCTACTCCTTCATGACTTTCTAGCTTTTCCAGTCCCACTTTCATCCACACTTCTCTTAGTGGTCGTAGTGTCCGCCGTACCTCTTTTACTCTCTCAGTGTTGCTTGTAAAATTTAATTTATTGCCCAATTTTTCTGGGCGCAATACACTGTACAAATTTGAGGAGGCCAGCCAAGAGCTTACTGACCTCCATTTTCTTTTACCGACTCTTGCGGCATCTCCACTACTCTTGCTTTATTTCTATCCCAATAATTCCGGGCCATATGGCCAAACTTCCTGTAATGGTAACATTTCCTGTCCCCCCCAGTTCCTCTATTGACATCCATTGCGTTTGGGTCTCTTCGTGGACCCGTCTGATATCCTCCTCTGTTGAACATATTTCCTTCTCTGTATCCTCCTCTATTATCCCCCCATCTCTGCATTATCTGTCTCCCTCTTCCTCCATACAATCCTTCTCTTGGCTGCGCATTTCCCCCTGGGCACGCCATATTCCTTCCCAACATCCTCTCTTCCACTCTACTCTACTGTCTAATCTGACTGCTCTTTCTTGTCACTCTCCTATGGTGGACGGCGGTTCTTCTTCTTCCGCTAACTTCCTCCTGATGGCTTCATTTAGCCCTCTCTTGAACTCCTCGATGAGAGGTCGCCCCTCGTAGCCACTCCCCCTGGCGACCTTTTTAAATTCCTGCACATACTCATTACAGGTCCTCCCTGCCTGTTCTATTGTCCTCAACTGCTCTATCTTCCTCTCCTCTTTTGATGTCTCCCCAAAGTCATTCCTTATCTTTGTAAACAACTGCTCTGCCAACTCTACCTCTGACTCTCCCTTGGCCAGTTCGTCCAGCAGATTATCCTTCCATGCTTCTGCTACTCCCCCTGCACGTATGATAATACCCAGACTACCTGGGTTGTTGCTGCTTCCTCCGTCATTTTCATCCTAATGTATAGGCGAGCCGCATTGATGAATGCGCTTACCTCCTCCATCTTTCCGCTAAAGACTTGAGGTCGCAAGACCTCAACTCGGCTCCCCTGCTGTTGGAGGAGCATGGTGTTTATCTGCTGCTGCAGGGTGGCGATCATAGCAAGAAGTTATTCCTTGCGGGTTGGTGGTGGTTGGCGGGGGGCGGGCGCCGGAGATGCTTCCCCTTGTTGTTGTTGTTGTTGACGAGACATTTTGTTTGGTGGTGGTGATGGTGATGGAGATGGGGATGATTTGTATTCAGATGATTCTTGATCCAGGGTAGTTACTTCAAGGCTATGTCTAACAGGGAGCACAATCTTCTCCTGTCTAGACTCCTACTGCCTTACTGACTACTGCCCTAATCAAAATGTAGACGATTGCCCCTAAGAAAGAAACTCCTAAGCTAAGCGGCCTTCTAAAAGTAACCGCCGATCCCCTGTGTGTACCTGTCACAATGGATGACAGTATGGAGCTTATACGAAGAAAGATGTAACTAACAGGCCCAATTAATAGGTCAAGACTTGAACAGAACACCTGGACTTAGTGTTCAGTCTCCTCCCTCAGTCCCTAACTGACTGAGAAGTCCCCTTTACAGCTAGGGCCCGCTATCCAAGAGGCTTGTGAGCACTGTGCTCACTAGAAAGGATGATAAGAGAGTAAGTGATGGTGGGGGTATTCACTTGCAGCGCCGGTATCAAGCCAACTGCACGTAGAATGAATATGAGCAGGGATCAAGGTGATCGGTGCTCAGGAGTGGTATTGAGTTCTTTTGTTATCACAGAGTCTTGACGACTTAGGGATCACTCTAGATGAGTGTTTAGGAAAAACTCGATGGAGTTCTCTGTTGGATTCAACTACCTACTTATACTATTTTACAAGTGGCTGTACCCCTATTACTATATGGTCACATGTCCTTTCAGAATATTCTATGATCACATGACCTTGTCACATGATATGATTATCTAATCTCCCATGCTATTTATATTTTGACTCCATTGTACAACTTGATATTAGAGATCAAATGTGTGAATGTATGGGAAACTCTTTCCTCCTTGGAGCTCTCATAACATCATGTGACTAGTACACATAGACCATTGGTTCTAGTATATAAGACTGTCTGTATGTCATGACTTGGCAAATTGGCTAAGTCATTATTTCTTTTCTTTTTCTTTTTCTTTTCTTTTATTTTGAATATTGTTTTTCTTTTCTTTTTCTTTTCTTTTAATTTGTAATATCAATGGACATGTGAGAGCAAGTTAACTCATAGGGAAGCGTGGGATAAAAGAACAGGGTTAGGGTTACTCTGCATGTATATATAGTGTACCAAAATCTAATGGGAACTCTATTGAGTTCTTCTTGTTAAACGTTAATAAAGGAGCAGTTGGCTTAATTCCAGCTTTGGAGTTAGCTAGTCTGATACTGTATAGTTAGATATAGCTTCACTCAAATATCACCTTAGCTTCTGGGACAATTACCTTAGCTTAGGGTTAAGCCACCTCTGAGTGCCTTCAGCCCCTAATAAGAATAGTGCAAGATTATCGTTACATAAACCAGTGGACAATAAAAAATGGGTACCCTTTACCTCTCATTGCAGACATACTAGATGGGATAGGAAAGAGGAAGATATTTACAAAATTGGATCTGAGGTGGGGTTACAACAATGTCAGAATCAAGGAAGGAGATGAGTAGAAGACAGCATTCACAACACATATTAGAGCCTATGAACCCACAGTTATGTACTTTGGGTTAACAAACTCCCCTGCTACCTTCCAGACGATGATGAACAACTTGTTCTAGAATCTTATTAACCAGGGAGACACTGCAACCTTCATTAACAATATCTTGGTAGCTACAGACACAAAGAAAGAGCATGATGAGTTAGTAGAGGAGGTGTTAAGGAGATTAGAAGAAAACGATCTATTTGTGAAACCAGAGAAATGCAGATAGAAAGTAAGAGAAGTAGAATTTCTGGGAGTAGTAATTGGTCCAAAGGGGGTGGAGATGCAAAAAGAAAAGGTAGAGGGAGTACTGAACTGGCCAGCACCTAGAAATGTTAAAGAAGTACAAAAGTTCCTGGGCTTAGCCAACTATTATAGGAGGTGTAAGGGCACACTCAGTGAGGCACTAGTCACACTGCAGTATAGTAAAGCAGGCGTCTTAAGTTAGATCGATGGATAGCCCAGGAGATCAAACTAATGTTGAGGTAAGGTATTCTACCGTATATCACTAGCTACTTATACTAGACTAGCTGGTCTGTGCACTAGTCACCATAGTCATATGCACCGGACACTAATAACTACACTACCAGATATGGCTATGTAGCTCTATGATGGAGACCCGAACTAGAGAATAACAGGAACTATGTACTGCAGACTCCGAGGATCTTTGGGAATGCTAGATCGTACGAACCCTACCAGGTTATCTAAGCGACACCAGATGTCCCCTTACAGGAGGTTTATAAAAGACTTTGCTAAAATAGCAGCGCTGCTACATGTGCTAGTTAGAAAGGAGCAAAAGTGAAAGTGAAAGAAAGAACAAGAAGAAGCGTTTGGGAAACTGAAGGCAGTATTTATCACAGAACCTGTTTTAGCCATCCCAAATATCGATAAGGAAATGAGAGTGGAAGCGAATGCCTCAGATTATGCAACAGGGGGAGTATTGTTGACAAAGTGTGAGGATGGGAAGTAGAGACCAGTGGCCTTTATCTTTAAATCATTAAATGTCACAGAGCAAAATTATGAAATTTACAACAAAGAGATGCTGGTAGTTATCAGGTGTCTTGAAACATGGAGACACTACTTGGAAGGAGCCAAACTAGAATTCAAAATCTGGACAGACCATAAAAACCTCCAGTATTTTATAACAGGCTAGAAGTTAAACTGACAACAAGCATGATAGGCTTTATACCTCTTGCAATTTAACTTTACTCTGAAACATGTTCCAGGAAAAAGCATGGGGAAGGCAGATGGGCTAAACAGGAGACTAGATTGGCAGGAGGGGATAGAAAAGGACAACAAAGATCAGACATTGATAAAACCAGAGTGGGTTAGGGAAACAGAAATATTAGTAGAAGAAGGAAACTTAAGGAAAAGAATAAAGAAAGCATAGGAGGAGGACGAAAAGGTTGTGAAAGTAGTAGAGGAACTAAAGAAGGTAGGAATAAAGATGTTGAAAGACAAAGAATGGGAAATAGAGGATGGATTAGTTATGAAGAAAGGAAAAATATACATACTAGAAGGAGAACTCAGAGGGGAGATCATATGACTGCATCATGACACCCTAGTGGAAGGGCATGGGGGAAGATGGAAGACAATGGAATTGGTCACCAGAAACTATTAGTGGCCAGGAGTAACAAAAGAAGTAAGAAAATATGTAGATGGTATCACAAATGATCACTTACTTGATTTGTGATTAATGAGTTGATATTCAAAAGTGCTTAGTGAGCAGAGTTTAGACAGTGACAAGAGATGTTGTTAAGTCTGAGGTCTAATCCTCAGACAGGGAGTCCTTATATACAGAATTATGATGGTCTGTGCACTAGGACAGATCATCACATGCTACTACCTATTGTTCTATATATGGTAGTGTCTTTGTACTTTAAAATAGTGATAACTTAACCATATGAAGGCTGTCCTTTGTTCTAAGAAAAGAACAGATAACTATCTATGAGTAATTAATGAAGTTCATGTGCAAACATTGAGGCCTTCATATCTCCACTGATACTGATTGCCTTGAGGTCATTTTAGGCTCATTATAAGCGGTATGAGGAGGGCTTTTGCTGAGCCTAGAACCAAAGCTTAGATCATGGCAGTTTCCGAGATATTGGCAATTTAATAAACAGTACTATGGTAGTTACCAGTTGATCTGCCTAATATCTCGGCAAATACTAATTGCTCTGAGACATGACTAGTATCGATCAAAAGGTCTTTTTAAGGGCTTTTGGGAGCCATTGAGACTGTGAGAATTGTCAAAGAATTGGTGGAGATATGGCTAAATGAAGTTTGTGACAAATAGATATGATGCTTGTTAAAGGTACAAGAATTGAAGTGAAGCACCGGCTGGAAAGCTGATGCCTAATGCAATCCCAGAGAAACCATGAAGCTATATTTTGGCACATTTCATCACCAAACTGCCACTAGCTCAGGAATACAATGCTATCTTAGTAGTATACAATTGTTTCAGTAAAATAGCACATTTTATAGCAAATATGGAAAAAATGTTGGCAGAGAGTCTTGCAAAATTATTTTGAGATCATGTATAGAAGTTACACAGACTTCCAAAAAGTATTATGTCAGATAAGAGAGTACAGTTTGCAGCAGAAATGATGAAGGAACTGAATAACTTACTGGAAATTCAGACAAAACTTTTCACAGCCTATCACCCTCAAATGGATAGGCAGATAGAAAGGATAAACCAGGAGCTAAAACAGTATCTGAGGGTCTTCATCGACTATGGGCAAGAGCAATAGCCAAATTGGTTGGGAACGGTGGAATTCACGTATAATAACAAAATCTACGTGATAACAAAAATATTGCCATTTAAAGCAAACTATGGCCAAGACCTGAGGATGGAATTCAAAGGGAGGAGGAAGGGAAAATATGAAGCGGCAGGAAAATTTGTGGAAAAAATAAAGAGGATTCAGGAGAAAGCTAAGACAGTGCTAAAAAAGCACAGAAGAAGATAAAGAAGTTTGCAGATAAGAAGCAAAGGGAGGGAGAGGAATACAGAGTAGGGGACTTAGTACTACTAAGTACAAAAGACTTAAAATGGTAGATGAAAGAAAGGAGATTGGAAAAGTTGACTGAATGTTTTGTGGGACCTTACAAAGTCAAAGAGATTATCTCTAGTAACGCGATAGAATTAGAACTGCCTAAATCTATTAAAATACATCCTATAGTTAACGTGAATAGGCTACGACTCTATAAACCACAAGTAGAGGGGCAGAAGAAAATACTGCCAAAACTGGTCATTATCGAGAGGAAGGAGGAATTTGAGATAGAAAAAATCTTAAATAAAAGAACAGTAAGAGGAAAGAAACAGTTTTTGGTCAGATGGAAGGGATATATGGCAGAAGAAGACACTTGGGAAAATAGGGAAAACCTGGAGAACGCAAAAGAGTTGGTTGAAGAGTTTGAGAGGAAGTACAAGGAAGAGGCCAAAGAACTAAGGCAACAGGAGCAGGAGAAAGAAGAGAAAGAATTTAGTCGAGAACTTTACAGCAAAATTACTATATGGTTGGGGGAAAAAGAAGTACAAAAGAGAAAGGGAAAAGAGGTGAGATGAGAATTAAAGACAATGGAAAAATTCCTCAGGACGAGAAAACTTAAAGGAAAGACCATATTATGAGAGCTCCAAAAAGGAACTAACTTCTCACGTGTTTGAACATCTGATTTATAACAGTAAGGGGATAATGCTAGAGGTATGCTCAGTGACGTGAGTAAGTTCCCACCTAAGAGCTGCCATCTTTCCAATCGCATTCTCACTCTCTTCTATCTTCTCTTCTGTGACATACTGTGTGAGCCTCTAAATACTGGTCTCCTGTTGTAGATATACTTCAGTTGAATCTTACCTTAGCTTCAGGATCTACCCATTAGTTTAAGGGTCATTTGCCTTGTGTGTGAACCAGTGCCCTAACAATAACCTCAAGTTGTACAATGGGATTAAGATATAAATAGCATGAGAACTTAGATAATCAGATCATGTGACAAGGTCAGGTGATCATAGAACATTCTGGAAGGACATGTGATTATAGACTAGTAGTTGTATAGCTACTGTAAAGTAGTATAAGTAGTAGACCAATCCAACAAAGAACTCCATCAAGTTCTTTCTGAATATCCATCTAGGGTGATCACTAAGAGCTATCACAGTGTCACAAACTTCATTTGGCCATATCTCCACCAATTCTTCGACGATTCCCACGGTCTCAGAGCCAGCTTAAAGCCCTTAAGAAGACCTTTCGATCGATACCAGTCACGTCCCGAAGCGATCAATAATGGCCGAGATATTAGGCAGATCAACTGGTAACCACCATGGTACCATTTATTAAATCG
>Ga0157362_1000661_pt1 | contig 12385 bp, 9 predicted proteins | sample AttlaeALBM3_FD_111480 | JGI IMG/M metagenome (GOLD analysis project Ga0157362, IMG submission 111480) | Fungus gardens microbial communities from leaf cutter ant in Ribeirão Preto, State of São Paulo, Brazil - Atta laevigata ALBM3 | ecosystem: Host-associated > Fungi > Mycelium > Unclassified ... | reverse complement strand
GTAATGTCAAATTTCATCAGTTTATTATTGACGAAAGTATATTTGGTAACGAAAGTATAATTTTGATTTTGTGCATGAAAAACTCATTCCTCTCCATCACAATATCTCTAAAAAAATTGAGATTGAGGATTTTTCCTGAAGCATGGATACTGATAAAAGCGAAATCAAAATCAGAGTTTCATCTCGAAATTAGAGTGATGACACTTGAGAAAGTTCTTTTATTAATTAATATTCGTTTTCCTGGTATTATAAAAGTAAATCTGGAATATATATATATATATATTTAATTAAATGATCTTTATATTAAATGATCAACCGGATTAATGGATTTTTGTTGCTAATAAGATTTGAAATAATAATTAATATGAAATAATAAATATTAAACAAGGACATTCAAGTGACTATGTTCAGATTCCTATTCAAATGCTACCCAGGTATCACTCCATCTTTGTTGTTTATCGAATGTTACACATGAACAACATGACACCCAGAGAACATTCGAGCGTGAATTCGAACGCCCCAGATTGCATTTGAAAACTACCCGAATGTCTACGAATATCATTTTATCTTTGTTATTAACCAAATGTTAAACAAGAATAAAATGATATTCAAAGGTACTCAGGTAGCATTTTCGAACGCGACCCAAAATCCCCTAATTATTGACACAACGCTCGTGTAGAGCACACCAAGCATACTAAACTGAGGGTAATATTCATAGTCCGTTTTTATTTTGAAGACTGTCTTAAATAATATCTTAAGATGCTAATGCAGCGCTCTTGGTTTATGACATCTTAAGACTGTACTTAAGATAGTCTCAAATACAAAAATCGATTATGAATACCAACCAAAAAGTCGTGCATCATTTTGCGATTTTCAACAATAAACAAAAAATTAATTACTAAAAATCATCGAATAAGCCCGGCCTATCGCCAAATTTAAGCGCGCGATGAGAAACAGCTGTCCAATGGGCGAGGAATTGTTTATTATCAACGGCAACGATCAGAGCAGTGCTGGATCCTTGTTTTAAACTATTATTCCCCGTTTTTTTTATCAAAACATTCTTTCGATAAAACAAGAAAAATGTAATAACAAGTAGCTATATAAAGATATTTCTAGTCTAATGCAATTTATGTTAGATTAAATATATTTTGATTAACTTACCATATCATCCCTATCAAAAAATAAAAACATTATTAATAATTTTTATATACTAAAATTTCTAAATATTCATTCTAAATATTCAAAATATTCATTAAACAATTTTTGATATACAATATATAAATTATCTGCACAAATAAAATATATTTAAACAAAAGTATTCAACAAGTTATTATGGATATTTAATTAAATTTATATTAATATTCATGTAATGCTTAAAATGTATCATGGTATTCAACAGATGAGTCGTAAGATTTCTTAGTACGAAAGTTAGTATTAAAGTTTTTATTTTTAATTTTTATTAACCTTTAGAGGATGGGAATCTATTTTTTAAATTTTATAATTTTACAAATTTCTTAATTAAAATTCTTATAATTCATTATATTTTTCATTGTATTCCTTACCTCAAAATATGACACCGTTTTAACATCATTAGCGACTTTTCCGTCCTGTACAGGTTAATAAATGAGCAATTCTTTCAAAGAGCTGTTCCTACAGCTACAGTTTTGCTGTAGCTATATTGAAAAAAAATCAATCTAAGTATAAACGAACTTAAAATGAACATACTTGTACGGAATTAACATCGCCACAGTCGGTATTCGAATTATAGCTGGCTGACCAATCACCTATTCCCTGTTCGTTCTCTGCTGAAAAAACGAAAAAAGATATTCAATAAATAAAATATAAAAATGAAAATTCAACATATAGCTCAGAAAAATTAGATTTTTTGGAAGCAAAATTGCCATAAAAAAATTTGTTTGCGAGAAGTTGTTCGAAATGACATAATATGCAGCATATTAAAAGCCTTGACCAACAACGGAATTGGGAAACGTTTCAGCTTTAAAAAATTGCGGTTTTTTAAGTATATCTATGAAAATCTTCATTTTATCAAAATAAAAATCATCAAAAAGAAAACACACAAAATTACACACAATTTCATTTTCTTTTAGGTCAATACTTTCCGTGATAGAATTAAAAACAAATTTTTTTTTAAAGAATATTTTTTTATTTGATAATTTCGAGAACGAAACAATTTTTTACACTTTTTTCGTAAATATCTCGATAGCTACTTTTACGTACAAAATATCTCTTATGAAAACTGAACTGAATTTCCTACAAAATTGTTTTTTACTCATACGACCATACAATAATTTCCGAAATGCGATGTTTTCTGTTATTTTTGAACAAAACTTATTTTTTAACGTTTTATGTAAATATCTCGGATTCGGCTACACCTAAAAAGTATATATAATTAATCGAAATAATTAAATATAATTAACAATAATTAAATCGAAAGATTTTTCAATTCCCTGGGTTCAAGTCCTGGTCCGATATCTGAATTAGCGGAGATCGTTCTTTAGAGTTTTCCGCGGACACGGGCGATGAGTCGGCGCGCATTGTTAGTCCTCATTAGGTGACGAGGGGCGGAAGAATACTGCTTAAACAGAAACTAAAAATTTAATTGTCTTTAAAGAGGGAGAAAAAGAGGAATCACCCAGCGATTTTACAGCGAAATCCAAGACTTACTACTTGACGATAGCAATATATCGATGCCCGAGAGACCGTCAGAGAGGGTGCCACTGACTATGGGATGCTGGGCGCCAGGTTCATTTCGTTAGTTTCCTCGGTCAGCCAGTGCTGTTGGCACTTCAATTGACAGTATGGTTTTATTAGATTGTACTGACTTTACTAGAGAAAAAGGGCTTCGAGAATCAGGTGAAGCTTTTTCCAAAGATCCCGACAACTATAGCTTCTCAAAACTCAGAGAAGAATCACTCTGAGGGCCGCGGAACTGCGATTTTTATACTAATTACCCTTGATTATTCAGGTTCGAATTGATGGAATAGATTTCGTTAATTAGTTAGTAGTAGGATTTTTTCTTTATTCTTGGATTGGTCAAGATTTTGGAGGAGGAAAGGATGTTGATCGGCGTCTGTAGTATGAAAAAATGTTCTCCTAAACATTTTATGAACATAATATTTATGGGAAAACGTACATGCAGTGAGTCAAGAAAGCGCACATGCAGCGTTGGCATGAGACCATCCAGAATCTATCTCTGAACGTCGCGTGTCGCTTCTTAGGTCGCTTTTGTGATCACGGACTCGTGAAAATTATCCGCGACTTGCGACCGTTAAGCAGTATCTTGGCGCCAGTCTTACGCTTCCAATGACATATTATTATTTTTTTTTGTCGCAGTTGTCTGACAAACTCCTCGGTGTCCTTTTGGTTCCGCCGTACGTGCACCGATTTTTAATTTATCTCGGAATGACATTTACTGAATTCTTCGTTTTAGTTTTTAGTGTGGGAAAAAAAAATTGTTTGTCTTCTCTAGGCTATAACGCTCAATTTGTGCGTTATTCACAACTGTCTTTTTATTTTAACAAATTCCAGATCTCCATGAGAGAAAAGAGTCCGCTGGATGTAACAACGCTACCGAACCGAAAAATCACCAACGAGCTTAAAAATTAAGTTATTTCATGATGCCCGAACAGGGGCATGGCTATTCGGAAGAGAGAGAGATGAATATCGTGCCAAAATCTTGGATATACGCACTGATCAAGAGCGAGATTATTGTTGAAATAGAAATCCACAGATTGAATTCCGAGGTATGTTAAACGAGCTGCGTCATGTCCGAGTACCTTCATGGACGAAAATCCAGGGAATTTCCAGGCTTGAGCATCGCCGCCACCTCCGCGAGAAACGTCGCAAATCTGTCGCAACTCAAAATAACAAGAACATAAATGCAAATACAACCTCTCCAAGCCCCCCGAAGATCGGCCTGCAAAAATTATCTGTAATAATTAATATATTAAATGTTACAGATACGTAAATGAAGATTTCAGTTCAAGGGAAAAGACTGAATATTTTTAGAGCGCGCGGTAGAGAAGATTACTCAAAGAAGATTACGAGCTCAACATTTCTTTAAAGGTTTATCGATATTGTTAAAGGCGGATACACAGGCATGACGTCGTGTAAACCGCTAATGGGAAACCTGGGACAAATTTGTTAGTAAAAGTCGCATTCTTACCGCACGCGGATGATTTTCAATTATTAGAAGACATGCATACTCGAAAGCAGAAACTTTCTTCAAATATTCTACCGCACTAATAGTCTTGATGCACCGCGCCGGGATAACTGGCAATGGAATAACGGCAATTAGAAATTAGTTTTGTACCAAAACATACTTTTCCTAATGAGACGGTCCGATATAAGTTGGATCCAAGAGCTAAGCCGCGAAGTCGTCACTTGCGAACGCCTCTCCGCTCTCGAGAAAGCAAAGGGAAAAATAAAAGAAATCGCTCGTAAAATATCTGCCGCTGCCGTTATATATAACCGCGATGAATGCTGCTGGCGATGTAAACAAAGAGGACATATTTCGATTGCCGACGCTCGCTAAAAAAGTTTTGCTCACAGTGCAAGCAAAGAGAGTGTTAACAGAATTATTACTCACCGCCGGGAAATTAGCCGACCGACGAGGCTCCCGCCATCCCATCCCCTCCCGGTCACTAGTATAAAATATACGCCTCGGCTGCACATACATGTCCAAACACTAAAATTAGAAGCATTGCTAGATATTGCGAATTTCGAGATACCTTTTGTAAACAACAACACCGCGCGCGAAGTGAAAAATTACAATTTCACATCAAAAGAGAGATAAGGGAAGTGCAACTCGCCGACGGTCAGACTGTCCGGCCACATCAGGCTGAAACGTGTGCCAGATTTCGCGATTTCTGATTACGACGAGTATCTCCTGCTACAAATTACTGCGATACTGGATAAACTTCGCGAGTGCACGATACTTAACAACTCTTGATCTAAAAAATAGATACTGGCAAATATCCGATTACCTGAGAGCAAGCCTATTACTGGATTCCCTACCGTTCAACTCGCTGGACATTCGAGTTCCAATATGACTTCAAAATAAAATACCAAAAGGAACTTTAAATCGAATAATACTCCGTACTACTCCACCAACACTAATTTCAGACAATAGCACACAGTTTAAGTTTTTTAAGTAGTCGCAACTAGAAAAACTCTTAAAAACGTACTCAATCCAACATATGTATACGCGCATGCACCGCAATGCAATCCGGTGAAATGCACAAACCGAATCCTTAAGACGATGATGATAATATATAGATAATCACGTAATCACAAAAATTGGAACAAACATCTACCAGAATTACAATTCGCGTTTAATTCCGCGCGACATAACGCCACCGGGTATACGTCAGCGTATCTCAATTTAAGACTACTACGTGAGTTGCTGTCACCCGTAAACATACACGAATAGCATACGTCTCCCGCTCGACATTATCCGTTGACACCTCGAAGAGACGTATAAATTGCAAATAAACTTAGCCAGAGTCTTTCCAAAGTACTATTATGATCTAAGACGGTGGATCGGCTGAACCGAAAATCGGCGAGAAAGTTTACAAAAAAGAATATCCACTTTCAAATAAAAATGCCGCATTTAACTCTAAACTCACGAAATTTAAAGGACCCCTCAAGGTAAGGGATGTGATGTCGCCCGTTATTTTTTATCTGCGTGACAACAGCGATAGGACACATACACATTAAAGATTTTTAAGTCCGCCTTATCTGACGAAACAAACGACGAGACCAAGATCGAGACCAACGACGATTGACTCAAGACAAAGACACAGATAATAACAACGAACTCGACAGCAATGACAATGACGCATAAATAAGCATAAATAAACGCTACCAGACTTCATTCGCAGTTGTCATAGAATGGTACAAGATAGGAAGAAGATGACATCTTGAAAGCGCTGGATAAATACTTCCAGAAGGAAAACAATCCGGAGAATCCCGGAATAAAAGCTCTGGCACGGACTAACATCTTCGTGACAGAACCTGCATCGCGATATCCACAGAAAATCGTGCCGACCGTCAGGTGCAAGCCACGGACAGACAAAAACAGAAGAAATTGGGCTCATCACTCCATCACCGCCACTACCGCCACATAAGTCAATTATAAAAGCGAAAACTCGCCGACCAACGCTATAGCCAGGATCCGAAAGGATCTTTGCCGCCCATAGCTGTAGAAGTCAAGTAGACATACAATTGATGTTTCGCCGCCCAGATGTCTCGATAATCAGATCAGAAGGTATAGTCCGTAGCAGGAATGCTTGAGGTTCGATTTTAGGGGTCCACATTTCGTTCTTAGTTTTTATATTCATAACTGTTAAAATCTGATATGGATGTTATGTCAGCGATTATAAATGTATCGTAGTATTTGTAAATTATGTTTTGATAGTCGGCCATACTATTTGGGCCATTGAAGATGTTATGGAAAACGTCTAAGCAAACTTGTTGAAACGCATGAGAACTTGCGTTAGGATAAATCACTTTTTTTGAGCACCTGCTGTAAAATATTTAATCCGCTCTTTTCAGAGTGACCAATACATTTTTATGTACATTTACATGTGAAACATTTTATATTTGCAGAAATGTAAGAAAAAGCCAAGAGAGAGATTAAATTTAATTAACGTTTTGTCATGTATGAAAAAAAAACACAGGTATTTTTTACAATATATTTTTACACGTGAAACATGTTGCAAAATATCCATCTTTTTCCTAAAAAAAAATTATGTTTTTGCAAGTACTTGCAATAGTCACGTCTCTTGCGGACGTTTCAATCAATTACACAATGATAGCGTTTTGCACCAGAGTCAACTGGATCATACGTTCGACAGCGCTTCGCTTATGTGTAAGCATTATTTACCCTTGTTTATCGCGGACTTATCTATATGTATGTACTGAAGATGACTAAAAAGTTAGCCAAAACATGTATACGAATTATTAATTAAATACGAAATATACAATTTAATAATATTGAAATTTATCGCGCACATTACAGAGCTAATTCCCTTATTATAATTATATTTTCATTTCATCTTTGTTGTTTATTAAATATGAAAGAAATAATCTATTCTTTATTTTTACATTGTCTTAACATAGGTTTGTTCACTCCAATTTATTGCACCGTGTGCGCCTGTCTAGACAATGCAGAAATAAAGAACAGACCTGAAAAGATCCTAAGAAGAATAAATGATGCTTACAGCGCGGCGTTGTGATCGCGAACACAAACGCAATCAGTACAAACCTAATCTAACCGATTGATTTGTTTACATCGAGCCTCCGTGTCGAATAAAATGTGTGCATAATGCGCTCAAGTAATTTCAACTCATTGAATAACTAATCGATAGTATTTTATTGTATAATTAACCGTAACAAAGTTAGTAAATTCCTCATATTGTCGTTCAAGTATCGGTGTAAATCAATAATCGTATTAATTTGCGATGAAATTTTTTGTGATTATCGCGTGCAATGTTTCCTTCTTAGTAATAATTCTCAGTTGCCGAATGATTAATCGGCAGTGATTAATAGTAGTGAGCCAATAGATTCGTTTATAAATATCAATCAAATACGAGGATAAATCTGTGAACGTATTGATACGCAATATAATTTATAAAAGGACAAAAACTTCTGATTATTAATTGCTGTATTGCAATTTCTTTCTTGGATTTAATTTTCAGTTCCTAAATAATTAATCGATAGTGATTAATAATAACAAATCGATAAATTCGTTGTAAATCGATCAAGTGTGCGTGAAAGTGTACGTTATAAGCGATACAATTAATAAAAGACAAAAATTCGCGTAAACGTGATCGTGATACAATTGATGTGAAAAAGATAGTGAGGCCGAATCTTTCGTTCTCCTCTCTATGTTGAAGAGCGAAGGTGCATGGATAACGATTTCCTCCTTTTCGAGAGTTATGCTGCAAAAAGAAGGGTCCGAGAGGGAAAGGCAAGGGATGAGACTCTGATAAGGAGGAAGGGGTGGGGGCCCGCAATGGCGAAGATCCTGTCAATCACAATGTCGGACGCCGAGACCGAAAACTCCATTCCCCACTCGTAATCAGATGATCACTGTTACATCGCCACTCGTAAATGCGCAATAACGGCGCAGAAACGGAGTTGAATAAAAATAGACGCCTCCATCCCCGCTTAAAGTCAGGAACCGTGCGACGCATAAGAAACAGCATCATGCGATAAAAAGAATATGAGCCCGGCAATCAACAATTGGTTCGCTAAGCGAGGGAGTTGGGACCTGAGCAGGAATTCAGGCCCTCTGTCCTCCCTCTCTCAAACTAAGGATGGACGGGATGAGGTGTTTTTCCCTATTCCGTAAGGAGATCTGATTAGCCGACGATAAAAGGGTCATCAAGAGAGGACTTTTTTTATATCGTGCCATCAACGAACCAAAGAGCATCCCAGAAGAATGCTGCACGCGTGTCCGGGACGCTCTCACTGAGGTTTTAATGGGTGCGAGTTCCAGGGTTTGTTCTCGCAGATCGAAGATATGTATAAGACATTTTCCGTCATACAAAAAAAATTATATGCAAGTTTATGCACGCAAATATCTTTCCGAATGTATGTAAGCCGTTGACCTATTACTTTTTCGTGACTATTAAAATCGTAATTTTTTAAACTTATTATAATCTCGTTTTTGAGAAGTATGATAAAATTCGTGTGCTAGTTAGTCAAAGAAATGTCTGCGAGCCTTATCTGTCACTAAGTTATACGTGAAAGATTACATTTTTAACATTATTTTTCTCTCTTATTTCATCGTTAACTTACCGTAGACTTTTGCATACATCAATTTCCGTACTTCAACTTCATTGTATAAAAAAATTAAATATTTTTATGGTAACTCGATTTACAAAATAATCATCATGAAAATATGAACTTTAGTATATACAATCCGAACAAATTCCTATGCATACACAGTGACTATTTCTAATCCTATTTTTTTTACTTGTATTTCAGGTTGTAATCGATTTTAATTAATTTGTCTTTAAATTAATCGTTTCAAGATTGAAAAACAAGAGTTTTTTAGCAAAAAAATCGAAAAAAATAAAAGTATTTTGCAATAAGTAAAAAAAATCATGCAACTTTCAAAATTCGTTTTATTTTGTTGTGTATACTGAGGATTAAAGTTTTTAGAGAGACATACAATGTGAAAAATGTGACTGATTCAAAATAGTAGGAAAAATTCGAAAAAACTAAAAAACGAACGATCGATTAAGGGCAGACACATGAGCTCCTACTTCGCGGCGCAATAAAACAAGCGTCGACATGTTTGTGTACAGAAAAAAACTAAAATTAAATAAATTTTTTTTTAATACTTCCAAGTAAATATTTACTAAATGTAAACATATATTTATTTAATACAAGAATCATTAATTTGATTTAAGTATCACATCTTTTTTTATTAAGCAAATATTTATTATATTTATTCTAAATAAATATTTATACTTAGAACTGTTCAAAAAGAAATACTTTACTTAAATTTAATAAATTTTTTTCCAGTACGTTTATACACATATATTATACACATATATGTGAATAGATTGACGCTTGTTTATAACCATATTATAACGTCACAAAAATGCCCTTATCCTACCAAATGCCTTTGAAATACGAAAGTATTAATTCTTTTCTAATAAGTGTTCGAAGAAACAAGAACTACAATGTAAAAAAATCAAATGTAAATTTTAACTTAAAAACGCATAGATTTTCTAAATATGTAAAAATGTTAAAATTAATTTTAACATTTTTGCATGTCTCCGAATCTATACGTTTAAGTAATAAGTTATAAGTAATAAAATAAATAAATAAAATGTTAAAATTAATATTTTATTTAATATTCTTGAGGCTTCCGGGTGCCTTTTATGTAAAAATTATGCGTTTCGCAAAAATTATGGATTTCGTCCATGTCCAGATCCATTCTTGAAATGCCAATGTTTCCTTGTAATCTACTTCATCATTTTATTTTTTACAGTGTACATACACAGGGCAAGCATTCAGAATTATCATCTACATGTTATTTTATATTTGTTCAATATTTGGTAGACAACAAGGACAATAAAACATTCCCAATAAAGCATTCCTCTCTCATTCGACTGTAAGAGGGAATACTAATCAATTCCCACATTCCGATCCAACTCTAACCTTCGATGGAAACTTAGTCAATAATAGATTTTTGTTCGCAAAACTTATAGTTGTAGCTCGTTCGTAGTTATTAGTTGAATGTTTTTGTAAAATAAACTTATAATCATGTCTCATACGTATGTAGTGAATATGCTGATATGATATATATTATATGGATTTTGTGACGGAAATGCTAACGCAGCTAAAATTGATAAAACAATATTCTCTTTAACATCTTTCAACGACTGAAGGAAACTGAATTATTTAATATTTTGTAAGGAATTTAATAATCTTCAAACTTCATAAGAATTATTTTGTACGTGAAAGTTGCCAAATCTGAGATACTTATGAAAAAAATTCGAATTGTCAAAATAATCAAAAATATTACATTCATAAAAAATTCTATCACGGAAAATATTAATCGTACAACCTTCGAAAAAAAAATAAAAAAAAAACGAAATTATTCGTAATTTTATCAGCTTTCTTTTTTATAATAACCTTTATTTTGATAAAATGTATACTTTCAGAAATATTTTTGAAAAATTTAAAAATTTGATCAGTTTTTTCAAGCTGGAAAATTTTCAAAGTCCGCTGGTGATAAGAACTTTTAATATGTTATACAATACATCATTTCAAACAACTCCTCGCAAACAAATCTTTTATAGCCATTTTACAAAACTAACAAAAATTTAATTTTTCTGGGCTAATATTTTTTACTCAGAATTTTTTATACCACAGATCCAATTTTATCTTAATTTTGCTTAGCATGTCATAATACATCAATATTAAAAAAAAAATATTATAAATTATTTATTATAAGTTTTCTACAAGATATGGAACATTTCACGTCAACCGGATCACCAAAAATTAGTGCTACGAAAATAAATGTTCAAGGGCTCAAATTATACGTATATGCATATACTTTCGAAAGAAATATAGTGTTTTGAAAAGTGGTCCAATACGGCGCCGAGAAGCAATGAATATCACATGCAAACATTTTCTTGCTTAAATCATTATACTGATTCCATTAGTTTGAAAATGATTATTCCTAAGTTTTCGAATACCAAATTCAGCAACAATATACATATACTGTCGCAAGTCATCTGTTTGAACATGCATTTAAACATTATCAAGATTGCCACAGAAAATGAATTTTTAAATTCCCTAACTTTTCCAACTTTTCCAAATAAAAATGGGAAATTTCCATGATCAATAAAATATGTAAAAATTTTAATATCATAAAATACATAAAAAATTTTAATATTTAGAATTTTTAGAATTCAAGAATTGTAAGAAAACTAGTTTATATTATTAAAACTCAAAAAAAAAAGCTTATTAGTAACATAATAAAATTTTAGAAGCAAATTGAAGCTAATAAAAAATTAATTAGTATTGGAACAAAAAATGCAGTTATGACGAAAAAAAGAGCGATCAAATAAAATTAATAAATAAAATATAAATTATTTTTAATTATTTTTAAAAAATCATTTAAAATGCACAAGTTTTGAACGTATTTGGCTATAACTCAGATATAATATTTAAAAAATTATAAAAATTATTATATAAGCAGTTTAAGAGAATTATAAGCAAAGTTCAAAATTCTAGTCTTTTTTATATTTTCTCCTGACTTTTCCCAATTTTGCAGATCTGTGGCAACCCTGATTATTCACCATCTGCTGAAAACCAGTAATAAAATATTTTTTATAGGAACATCGCGAGATGTCAAATTCTGATTTTAATGAAACTTTGTGTACTTATAGCTTACATGAAGAAACGAAGAAAATATCAGTTGCGGCCAGAACAATTTGAAGGGGTGAAATCATCCCTTAATATCGGTCATTTCGTTTAAATGATATTCGTATTTTTCAGTTCTTCTTATACCATAGTTCACAATCGAAAATTCAAAACGTTTTAATTAATGACAGTATGTGGTACAATAAACATGGCATTAAACAAAGCTGCTGAAATGAAATATTGCCACAACCATGGTTCCTCGCGGATGGATTGAACTACCGGATTTGTGTTGGCCTAAATTTGTATACAAAGGGATATGCTAATATTGAATATTTAAAAGCAGATAATAGGAAAAATGACGGCAAATATGTTGATGAGCAGCTAGCTCAGACTATATATGTTATCAAGATTATGAACTTTAAGAGATTTTAGTCTTAGTTCATTATTCGCTAAAAAGTTATTAACAAAAAAG
>Ga0157362_1000660_pt1 | contig 12395 bp, 3 predicted proteins | sample AttlaeALBM3_FD_111480 | JGI IMG/M metagenome (GOLD analysis project Ga0157362, IMG submission 111480) | Fungus gardens microbial communities from leaf cutter ant in Ribeirão Preto, State of São Paulo, Brazil - Atta laevigata ALBM3 | ecosystem: Host-associated > Fungi > Mycelium > Unclassified ... | reverse complement strand
ATCATAGGCTGCAAATGCTGCGCATTCGTGGCTTATCCCTGCCCAGTCGACCCCGACGCGAAATTTGTATGACCGCTTTTGGAGTACACGTCTACACAATCAGGACGTATGAAAACTTCGTACTTGAAAGCCTGTAGGTAATCCTTGGGAGAGAAGGCTCAGTGATGAACGCGAGCGTTTTGAATTGGTATAAAAAGGTATCGCAGAACCTTCCTTATGTTTGCAGCTCACCCTTGAAAGAAAGGTCAAATCACGTGGGTACTTATAAAATACATCGGCCAAAAAAAAAAAATCGATCTGAAGGATTTCGCGAGACAGATCATAATGCACCAGAACAAGTACATCCATTGTGATATATATAGCATGATTACACGTGCGCATAAATAATGACGTATAGTTTCACGACCGATGACTTCATGATGCCTATATAACTCGCGTTATTATTTAATGATGCGGTCGTTTCGTTTAGACATTACAAGCAGACGGGAACTTTAACGTTTAAAGCCTGGGTCTTAGCCACGAAAGAAACTACAGGTTCTAATAAACTATAAATACTATAAATCGCAAATAGAGTATCGTATTCGTATATAGTCCCGTAGTTTTGTATTAATTAAAGTTAATATTCCGAAAATTGTCGTACTTCCAGAATATAGTATGAATTATTATTAACACTTGTAAAGGATTTAGAGGTTATAATATAATAAATTCGACAGCAGCCCTAATCACTAGAAAGGCTTCACTTTTCAAGACGCGCCGTCTAGTTCTCTCTGACGTCGACGTAACGACGCGTCAGCGAGGAGGTCAGGCTGCATCGCTTCGTCTTAGGAGCGCAATTACAAAAGTTTCCCTTTTAACGTTAATTAATGAGAGAGTCCGCCGTACCGTACTTCATTATGGCGCTATCCATTACGGAGGTGGCCTCTTCTCTCAAGTTGGGCATGCTTTCAATTCTCCCCCGAGAGAAAGACCGTGCCAAACTGATTTACGAAGAGCGATCGACTTTTTTTTTTAACTTGCATAAAATTAGCCCCGTTAACCATAAATATCCGCCACGGTTCGTCTCGTTTTGCGAATTGCGCGATTTCGATACGCGGAGCACGCAACGCGAGCCGATGTTTCGCGAAATCAATCGCTGGTTAAGGTATTCTGCCGCGAGCCATTATTTGGAATTCGATCGCGTCCTTCTCGATGGAAAAACGTAAATGGACTAATACGTGTTTTCAGGCTACAAAGAATGAATAATCACATATATGCGTACGATTCCGTGCGGTCCCAGAAAGGTCAAGAATAATTTGCAAAGGATCAGAAATGGTTTTAAGGCATCTTGTGACTCTAAGCTGTAAGATGAAGCGCTATGGTTTAGATTTGCAATTTTGATTGCGTAAAAAATTTAAAATAATGTTAATCCAGCTTTAATCTTAGAAGGGATCTATTTTTAAAACCTTATAGCTTTTTTTGAATAAAATTTTGAATGTAATTCATTATTTCTTGTCACAAAATATGACACTATTTCAACGCCACTATAATGACTTTCCCGTCCTGTAAAGATTAAGTACATTTACTATTCTTGTATATAATTAATTTTAATAAATTAGCGAGACTAAGATCGACGAAAGTTCCATTATCTTGAAAAATATGAACAAAAAATAATAATAATAACAGTGTAACATTTATAGTGTCAGCTCAAATGACACATACAGAAACATTCACTCACAGTACACGGATGACGCGTTCAATCGGTTACCGGTTCGCCTACAGATTTCGACGCATTCGCCAAATACGGCGCATTGAAGTCGAACCCGAGAAGCCGTAAGCCGTCTGGTTTTCTACCCACGCCGTGACCCGCCGTCGCTTTTTACGGGAAATATGAACAGACGGGTGTGGTGCTTTCGCTCTTTAAGTAAATTGGTCCACGGATGCGCTGCGCGGATCGCTCGTGATAGTTAACGAATAATGGTTTAGAAAATTTTGATGTATAGCAAAATTAGAAAATAAAAATCTAAAATTGTTGTTACTTTTCGGATAAAAATAAAAATCGAAGTGTAAATCGGATGTAATACAAGAGTAAAAGAAGCGTAAACGAAACTTTTAAAAGAAAGAAAATTGAAACAATGAAATGTAAAAGAATTATCGTTTGCACTTTTTTTACATTTTGATGTTTCAATTTTCGCCTCCTTCTTCCATTACATTCGACTTACGCTCTGATTAGTTAATACAATTTCATGCTCTTTCGAATATAGAAAGATACAGAATTATTTTAGATACTCGTTTGATTTTGACTTTTAGATAAAACGGTTAAAACGCAAATAGACACGAGGAACCGGTTAACTTATGATTACCGTTAGGTGAAATTAGAAAGTTAACATTAATTTATATATTAAATTAATTTATACTTCAATTCAATTATTACGGTCTGCATCTCTTTATGTAGTATAGAATAGATTCCGACGCTATTCGTCATATGATATCAATCCTGACTGTCTATAATATCTAACAATAGTATCTTCATCCATATAATAACGCGTTTTATTACGTACATACCATAAAGAACAAACGTTCATTAAAGTTAATAAACATCTTTAGATATAAGTGTACGTAAACATTTTTTTTAACGAATGAGACACACGCTTCGCATCGTTAACGCCCACGAGTGTGGTTTTACATCTCGAAGTAAGTGTTAATATTTCAATCAAATAAGAAAATTATTTACCCGATTTATTTCCAAGGATATGCGTAATATAGCAGGAAATAAATATTGCACAAACATAAATAGCTAAGTGTTTCTGCTTGCAGCATATTTTTTCTAAAATATGTAAAACATTTTTTTTTTCGTTTAATGTGCAATTGGATGTACAATTGATTCATAATTGGTTTATAATTTCAACAATGATTTCCATATTATCATATTTTCATTCTGAATCAATCTATCGATAATACTCAACAATAAAAAAATGCTTAGCATTTTCCAGTCGGAGATCTTATCGTAATTATATACTTTATCTACTACCATTTATCCATACAAATTATAATTATATAAAGAAATGGAGTAATTAAAACATTTTATATCGAGGTTTTTACTTTTTACCAGCCACGTGTCACAATACGATACACCTACAATAATAATAACAATAACGAGAAAATAATATATTGTATTATAAACAATTGTTGTGATCAGTAACAAAATAATTTATAATAATTATTTTAACAAGTTTATTATTTGAATCGAGAAAGAATCTATCCATTCCTCACAAACGAATTAGTTTATCAGTAAAACGATTACCTCTTTAACAATTGTGACTTGTTAAGAAAGTCTCATTGAAATAACTAATAATTAATAATTGTTATCTCAATTATTCCTAACAATATTATTATAATTCCTAACAATAAATAATGGACATTGGTGACACTTGTCCGTCCGGGAAGAAACATCGGCTACGATCGTCGTAGTTTTGCAGTCTACGTCATCGCTCGGTTTACGCCGTGGCATCACGATGGACCGGTTCTGCGAAGGTGCCCCCACCGATTTCTCTGTCGCGTTCGCGGTGCTCACGGTCTGCAATTTTTCTCGTCGCAAAATGTTGAAAGAAAGAACTACGTATCGTTGTATGAATCATTGTGCGAAGCTTTTATATAGAAATAAGTATTAAGATGAAATTTCGATTTGCGCGTAGGATAACACATCTTTGTAGGCCTTCCTCGTCTATTATGAATTGTTCTCCATTTTTTTATACTTTTACTATGCAACGATGTAGTTCGATATAATATGGATTGCTATTAATTATTCTATTTTCATTTTTCATTTGTTATCATGTGTTTGGATCTCTAATAAAAAAAGATATAACATCATGATAAAAAATAATCGTAATAAACTTTATTATTATATTTAAATGTGCATAAAAACGCAAAATTGCGTTTTACACAAGTTCATCTAGTTTGGAATTTTATTCGCATAATATAAGAGATCAACAGGTGTACGCATGTACATTAATACAGGACAGAGAAAAAGACTATATCCTGCATTTACGTATGTATTACGTAACGCGTACGCCGATGCGTATACGTGCACACGTGCGCGAAGTGCGGCTACATGCACGAGTTAATGTAATGTTAAATACCACCGAGTAATGCTCATTGCGCGCAATGGAAAGTAATAAAAGAAAAAGTAATAGCGATATATTATTTTGCTTCATCACGCTTCACATTAAAAATTGATAATACATTCATGTTTATGTATATGAACCATATCTAAGACTATAAAGAATGTTTCACGCAAAATACAAAAAAAATTATCTCTTCTTAAAAAAAAAAAATCTTTTAACACTAAAGTATTATCCGTATTACTTTTCGTATGTTGGAATTTGTTATTACAATTCAACATAGATATAAACGTATTTGCGACGTACGCTATCGCTGTGCAAATATGTGAACGATAAAGAGAAATCACAGATAAGCCACAAGTGAAAGAAAGACGTACTCTAATCTGGCAATATATCGTAATAACATAAGCAATACACCTGGTCGAGACGGTAGCGGCGTGACGTACATGCGCATGTACGCGCGTGTTCACAGGTCACGCATTCTAACACGCGTTACCGGTCGTGAACAATACGCGAATAGGTACGTCCCACGCCACAAGCGTGTGGGACATACGAGGATGGGTGGCTACGTCCCACGCCGAACGAATGGGACACGTACCGACGAATGTACAGAGGCTCCGTCACGTCGCGGAAAGTAGGGATGCCGCGGTGTTCTCCAGGCATAAAAGATCCATGGTTGGTGTATGTCAGTGTCAGTGACGAGAGAGAGGAACGGTGGAGAACCGTGTGGTCACCTAGACCAGCAGCGGCGAGTAACCGCCGATGCCACATCGACTCGCGATATCGGACTGAGAACATCGGTTCACATCTCTCATAATCACAAATTTTGTAAGCCGGCAGTTAGTTCCGAGTGATCATACAGAAGAGAAAGACAGAGTTTTGGAATTTATGTGCGAGTGAGAAGAAGCACGCGGGAAACTCGTGCATATATCTGACGCGGGCGAGAAAGTTCCGAGGATCATACAAAAGAAACGAGTTTGTAAACGAGGCCGGTCACAGCCGAGCTTCAGTTCGTCTGGGTGACTCGAAGAGTGGCGTGAGCGCGTGCGAGCGATATAATGTATAATGTAGTTAAAACTGAGTGTCGATGATAAACGATTGTGCGCCAGCGATAATAGAGAACTTTTTTACATTTAAAATTTAAAATCAGGGGCAAAGTTGCAGTGATTGACAAATTAACATATTCGGCAGTGAATGTGCGTTTTAAAAACATTCTCGGCTTTTATCGTATTTACAACAATCATACACGAGTCTCTCGCGTTTTTGTCGAGTAAATTACTGTCGAGTAATCGAGCTGTAGAAGCGACCGAAAATACGTAGCGATGACTATTCACAAAAAAGGCACGGTGTCAAGGATGAAGAATGCGGGAACCGCAAAAAATGAAGTGGCGACGACGTCGATGTCCTCGGATGCGATGACAACGGAGACAGTCGAGGTTGTATCCTCCACCAGTGTCGTGGAGGAATCGAATCAGGTGAAGGAGAGCGAATCTAGAAGTAGCATGACGGAGGTCACGAGTGCCAGTCGCGAGGTCATCATGGATTCCAAAGGTAATATTATCAAAGTTATAGAGACACCTCCACAGACTATCCAGCAGAGCTCGTCCAGCCGAAGAACTGGAAAAAGCTCTCAAGACTTCATAGCAGGGGAGCAGGTGCAATCGATTAAGCAAGCGAAGACGACGCACGAGATTCCACGCGAGCACGCAACGTCTCTTTCAGAAAGTCGAACAATTCAAGGAGAAACAACTGAACAAGCCAGTCAATCTATGCAGACGCAAAGTCAAAGCACATCCCATTCGATGGTTCAGCAGTCGAGCTCCTCGAGTGTCTTAATTGAGAGTTCATCAGCGAGCGAGGATCATAGCGGACATCGCTCTGTTGCAGTTTCTCATGACATTAAAAATAGAGCTCACGTTCCCATATCTCAGACATCGTCAAAGTCGACCGAGAGTACTCACGTGAGTAGCGAGACGAGCGAAGCCGTAACGAAAGACGGTCAAACAATGTCGAGCACTACGAGAATACGTGAAACGGGAGAAAGAATCAATGACAATGGTAAGACGATGTCTACATCGAGCCGAGAAATAGACAGCGAGCATACAATTACACCTTTTAATGTGACTGTCATTAAAAATACTGATGATATCAAGAGGAATGATGATAAAAGTATGCGCAGCGATTTGAAATCAGAGAAATCAAATATCGAGATATCAACACGTTGTAATAAACCTGGCCAATCCACATGGGATGGTACTTTTGTTTATGAAAAACCCGCCACTCCTAAGGACAAAAATGTCGTTGATAAAACAGTAAGTTCGAAGATTCATAGCGATACCAGAGATAATGAAACAAGCGTTAAAGTCACTCAAGAGACCTCGACTCAGGAGGTATCATTTATCGATCAGAACGTATCTTCAAGTTCAAGCATGACTCGAGACTCGAAAACGATTGATGAAGGTCAACGAACGATGACTTGTCTTCGTGATATCACGCCAGAGAAAACCGCCGCGGATACAACAGATTTCGCTAGCGAAAAATATTCGAAAGGACTGACTCGTTACTCAAAACCTGGCGATTCGACATGGGACGGAAGCTTCGTCGTGGAAAAAATTACGACGCAGCCAAAAAGTCAGCGTAACGACTCTGACGTCAATATGTTTCACGGTCGCGACGTCATGGAAACTACGCAGAGAAGAGATTTCAAAGAAAAGAGTACGGACGGTACATATGAGAAGGAGTCATCCGAAACTATGCGCGTCGTAAAAGGTGCTACGGACAGCACCAGATTCATTTCTGAAGAACGACGAGATGTAAGCAGAGAAACTTCGATCCATATCGATGGTACGCCATTGAGTAAGGATGAACATCCTGCTCGCGTATCCAGTCCATCGCAACGAAGACTCGGCAGACCCAGCGAATTTATCTACGAAAAATCACAAGAAGACGTAAAGAAGCATCCTTCAGACGTCACCGTTGTCCGTACAACGGAAAAACGTCATGATACCGTGGATGTTCAAGATGTCAGCGAAGAGCAGAACATTTCGAATGTTACTGAATCGGTCTCCACGTCTTACATCGTCGAATACGCGATTTCCGGCGACAAAAAGAATGTCGAGAAGGTCACGTCAGTGTCCGATGTAATCTTAGAGGAAGATAGTCCTGAGAATAAAATTACCCGCGGCCATGGAAGTCAGGAGAAACAGACAAAATTTGATACAACTTCGCGCTGTTACAAACCTGGTCAATCTGCTTGGGACGGCACCTTCGTCTACGAACGATCGGTAACACCTGATAGTCGCCGAAGACCGGAAGATAAACGTACCGTAAAAACCATCGATATTCGAGATGTTACGGAAGATAATTCGATTAATGAAGCGGACGTTACAAGTACTTCTTACATCGTTGAACATTCATCAAGTCAGCAAAGTTTCTCAGACATCAGGGATGCTAATGTCAGGTCCACGAGGTACGAGACAGTCGTTTACGAGGGGCGCCCTGTCGAAACGACGATTAGATTTGATGGAGATACATCACGAAGCAAAGTTTCGACGACGGAACGTCAGGCTAGTCCCTCTCCACGACCTAGAAGTCCAGAGAAGATACCGAAAGATAGAGATCTGCGAAGTACCAAACCTGGATCGTCAACGTGGGACGGAACTTTTGTATTGGAAAAATCGCAAGAGAAGAAGCGAACACCTAGCAAAGAATCCATTGATATGCTACCAGATAAATCTCGTCCAGCAGACAGCAAAAAAACACCCTATGTTGATACATCGAAGAAATATATTAGCGAGACTACTATCGATCTCCGAGATGTCAAGCAAGAGGTATCAAGCACATCAGAGATTATGGAAAATTCCATCGTTATGGAACAATCAAGAATGCATGAAAGTTACGTGGATTCTTCGAATCTTGATTTCTCGACGACTTCCGTCGAAACTGTTACTATTCGCGACGGTCAGCCAATAACGACGCAAAAAACAGTAACCATTCAAGAAAGCCCTCACAGTGATGCGAAGAGTCTGCCTAGTAGTGACGTAATAATTACTACCGACATTAAAGAGACCACTGTTAAAAGCGAGAAGAAGGAATCTCGCGCAGACGATAGAAGTTACCGACCTCTAAAACCAGGATCGTCCACATGGGACGGATCGTTCGTGTATGAAAAACCAGAGGAAAGAAGACCAAGCGATAAAAAATCACCGAAAGATGTACACAGAACTATAGCTAAACAGAGTCCAATTAAAGAACAACGGACCGACAATGTTGATCATCGAACAGTTACAATTTTGGATACATCAAAAGATATAAGAAGTGCTACCGATTATTCTACGAGCTCTGTCACGGTCGAACAAACATTCATTACGGATTCGAAGACATACGATTCTTCAAATATATCCAAAATTTTTATCAAAGAAAGCGCAGAAGATAAAGTACGTGAAACCGATAAGAAGCCAAGACAGCTGTACGACGAAAAACCTGAACCATCGCCTCGACAACATCCGAAAGACACTAAAGAGCCTAAACATAAAAAACCGCAGAGTCCGGTGGATAGAACACATCGACCGTCGAAGCCAGGCGCCTCCACCTGGGATGGATCGTTTGTGTATGAGAAACCGGAAGAGAAGAGACCAGGAGATCGAAAAGTGCCAAAAGATATTAAAACTGAAGATAAACAAAGCCCAATTAAAGAAAAACCGAGTGACATCGCTGATCATAGAACATCTGTTACAATACTGAATACATCGAAGGATGTATCAAGTTCTGTCGATTATTCTACGAGCTCCGTCACGGTTGAACAAACATATGTCACCGATTCAAAGACATATGACTCGTCAAATATATCCAAAATTTATATAAAAGAGAGTCCGAAGGATAAAGTACATCCGATCGATTACGAGACATCAAAACAACCTTCCGACGAAAAGCCGCAGAAAAGTCCGGTAGACAGAACCCACCGACCGTCGAAGCCTGGTGCCTCCACTTGGGATGGTTCTTTCGTGCACGAAAAACCGCAAGATACGCAAAAGAAACCAACACGTGATGAATCAACTGAAGTACCGAAGAAACCGGCAGACGAACGAAAACCGATTGAGAAAGAAAGCAAACCAGTGGATCAGAAAGGAAAAACGTTGCTTACTCCGATTTCGCGAAAATCAACGGAGACACAGAAGGACATCACTGAGATCAGACATGCAGTCGAAGATGTCGCGGATATCACGCATGCAGATACCACGCGTACATCCGAAGTGCTTCAGCAATCTTATGTAATCGATCAGTCTTCGAGATTCACTTCTGTACAAGACGTGCGCGATGTTAAGGACGAGCGTGTCATCACTGAATTTACGACGGACACACACAAGGATGTGGTGAGTAATTGCAAGACGTTAAAATGTTTCTTTATTAGCTGTCCACAGAAAATTGCTAAAATTATGACTCATTTAGTTTTCCGGGATAATACTTATATCATACCTCTGTTTCAACATTTATTTCTAAGAATTTAAGTCAAATACTGAAAACTTTGAACCTTCTATTTTCGATGTACTTGAGTTCTCAATACATTACTACTCTCGAACTTCTCGATAGTTGATAATGACCATACGTTAGTAGGCAGATTTATAAAATTATCTCTTATCGAGACACTTTGAGCTCAGTTCTTTCGGAAGAGGTTCGAACGATACTTTCACTTCCAAACCAAGCGAAGGTTGTAAGTTCATATCTGTGGCGCCGCGTTGAAAATAAACCTGACGTAATATAGCGATTCGTAGAAACGGGAAGGGTTAAGAGAAAGGCAGAAGAAAAAAGAGAATTCGTTTTGTTAAATCCTCTGTTTGAAAGAATGTATATATATATATATATATCATGTTTCTAATGTATACGAATTTCTGGATGACTGAGTCCCGATTCACCGAACTATTGCAAAGCGAATAGGAGAATCGAGCGGAAATCGATATTTCACACATGAGAAACGATTCTGCCCGACATACAGTATCTCAATCATTATATTATGATCGCTTTAAATCGTCAATATGCTATTGTATAGTACAGAAATATATGATGTATCTTAATATTTTTAATATATTATCATCATTGACATAAAAACAATTCGATAACCTCTGTTTTCGATTAAAAAGTGAACTTTGGCATATAAATATGCAAGTTATCTTTGAGAGAGATAAATGCATGTATATTAAGACGATCAGTTGTACAGTTCAAATTAAATTAAAGACGCATCTTTTTTTTCTATTTTATTCCAAACAATATCAAACTTAAAATCACGTCAAATAACATTATTATAGAAAAATGTAAATTTAATTATTGTTATATTATATTTATATTATTTATAACAAAAGTCTGAAAATTAATTATTTGCATATAATTATTTGCATATAATTACTTCCATGAAAAAATTCTTGAAATTGCATCCTTCTCGGACATGTAAGTGTAATCACTTGCAATTAGACTAAATCGAGCAGAATGATAATAATTGCATCCAATATGAGCAAATTTGGCAGTGATGTCACCGCTCAATGTAACTCGCTTAATGTATGACCAATTGAATTTCACGCGCGTTCTGCTTCGCTTATCATGCGGTCGCCTCGTTCAAGTGCTATAGAAATCTTAGTTAAGAGATGCCACGCTGAGAGACACGTGTACATTGACGTCACTCATCGCTGATTACAGTATCGATAGCAACGACCGATAACATTAAATAAAATAATAATAGTACAACAAAAAGAGTAATACAGGTATATCGTTTTATAATACAATAATACTTGTATATCCACTGTGTATACTTGTATATCCACTTGTGTATTGCAATATGCTATAGAATTTCAATATTGATTTAATCAGTAAAAACAAAATCGCACATAGTATCAACGAGTTTTACACTGCGACCAAGTCACTTTGTGGCTGAAAAGTTACATGTTTTCATAGAAATATGGGTCGATATCAAACAGAAAGATAAATGCCATAGATGACACTTTGGATTTTGACTGTTACAGCGATAAAATAATAGTATTTCTGAAAATTTGAAATTTAGAATTTTCATTCAGAATTTTAATAGAAATAATATTTCATTTTTATTCAAATTGATTGTGTCCAATTTTTTTCTAATTTTTAAAATTGTCTTTTTTTTTATTTTTTTATTTTTTCTGCATTTAGTTTTCTTATGATTATATTAATTTAAATTTTGTTTCATATCTGATAAAATCTCATTTTGCATATATTGATTATTGAAAATTCAGTGAGCATACTTTTCTGTTAACAGCGGTGAATTTCCTAACTGAAGATGGACAATTTGAAACTTTATCTCCACGTAGCATCTCACAAATCGGATCGGTATTTCGAAGTTTACGTTATCTAACAATGTAGTCTGAATATTCAATGCTTTGCTCACAAGGTTAATTTACAAGGACTACGTTGGCAATTTGCAATATGTTCTCACGTTTATACCGATTGAACGAATTAAAAATAGATATTCGTAACTTATTCCGCACCATACGGACAGTCCGTTTCTTTAAAGCAGCTCGATTTAATTCTCACAGCCGTGACTTTATTCCGAGGTCTCGAGATGGTCGATAAAATACTTTAGTAAGTTCGCGTTTGCACATGTGCTTTTCGCGTTATTTCATCTATCACTCTGTGAATGAATATCCAACAAATATCTTCTCTCTATCTTAGATAAAAAAAACTTTCTGTTTGAATCTATTTGTATGTTACGATTGTAATTTACATCCTTATATTTAAAACAATTCATTTTGATGATTATATTACAGACACTCTCATTGTTTTCGATTATTCAACATGCAAACAACTATATAGAGATGGCCTATTTGGTTCAAGATATAACGTACGATGTACACGCGTGATCGCGTTTTCCCGGCGCGATTCGGTATTATTATTTTATGAAGGCACGTGCAATATATATCTCGTCATATCACACATTACGGCATCGATAAATGTGATATTTTATTAACAGCACTTAATCACGTTCATCAAAATTCTTTTAACGCGGAAATTTTATTAAACTTGTAGTTACTACGAAACAGCAACACAAAGGGGATCGTTTTTAATATGAAATTTTTAAACAGATAAAATTATACTCATCAGGAAAGTGAAGTAAAGTCTAAATTATGTAAACGAGTTTCATTATGAGCAACTCTCGATATCGTCGGAGGAGGAGCAATCAGCTTAAGACTCAAGCTACTTAACCCGCTAATTAAATGCCAAAACTTCATCTGATGTGCTTTATGCGAATTACATTCGAGCGTTAAAAACAGTAAAGGATTT
>Ga0157362_1000659_pt1 | contig 12395 bp, 5 predicted proteins | sample AttlaeALBM3_FD_111480 | JGI IMG/M metagenome (GOLD analysis project Ga0157362, IMG submission 111480) | Fungus gardens microbial communities from leaf cutter ant in Ribeirão Preto, State of São Paulo, Brazil - Atta laevigata ALBM3 | ecosystem: Host-associated > Fungi > Mycelium > Unclassified ... | reverse complement strand
TTTTCTCTTTTCAGTAAAAATTTCTTCGCTCGTTCCCTTCGTGAATCCGGTTTAAAACATCTGCTCACGCACGCACGCACGCACGCACGCACGCACGCGTACGAGACGTTCGTAAGAGGCGGGTCGAGAAACGTCACGTCGTGACAGTTGGCGGTACCCACAGGATGGTGTGGTTCGTGCACACCTCGAGATGTAAAACAGAGAAGGTCATACGAGCTTTTCAAGTGCCGACAAGAACGGCAAAAGAACGAGGTCGCGTGCAAACGCACTCGCGACTCGCGCGCTTTCCTTTTCGTTCCGCGTTGCGTCTTTAGTTCACACATCCGTCCAATTGGCCGTGGATCGAAATAGATCGATCGATGTGCTGTGACGACCGTGAAAGCCACCGTCGCGTGTCCAGAAATACCACAATACCATGATGTTTATAATCAAATTTATAGATATTTCACATTTTCAATACATTAACATGCTGACTTATGTTTAATATTTTGCCGTATTATGTGTTTCTCTTTTTTACGAAATAAAAAATACATTTCCAAACAAGATACGCAATTCAAAAATGTTTAAAAAATTAATTTTGTCGCAAACATACAAGCTCTTGTTTCGATTATTAAATTTAATTAATATATGAAATATTGGCGGATATTCATAATTTCCAAAAATCTTAATTAATAATCCTTAATACATACGATTAAGTCATTCTGAGGGCCATTCGTGTCCTACATATTTCTTTTCTTTGAAATACTAGGAGCACTACTTGATTAAATAATGATACTATCCTTTCCTTTTTTTTAAATACATAACTTTGCAAATCTTTCCAAAAATGTTAAAATGTATGCACAGAATCCCTTAATAATTTTTGTATTTGTATTGTATTTGATGTAAAAATAATGAAAAATAATGAAAACCTGAAATACGAACGATATGTTGATTGTGTTCCGATATACATTTACTAGGATTAAAAATCTATAGTATTACTTAGTGAATTATAGATTTTCAATACACTGGCGGTGTACATCGAAACACGGAAATTGTGTGCAGTACGACCGGAAAATCATTACGTGTAAGATCTAAGTTAATTAGAATAATGTATTCACAATTACATATAATATATATTATACACTCTCTAAATCCTTTGGCGTGGAATCTCACTCCAAAGAATGAAAATTAAGTTAGTCTTGAAAAAGAATGGTTGAATTTTCAATCTTTGAGATTGTTATTTCATTCCTCAGAGTGAGATTCACTTTAAAAGTTTTAGAGTATGAATAAGAACATAATTTTATATATTTTTTATTATAATAAAAAGACAGGGAATTTTAAATTCTTTATTTCATCGATTTTGCTTTCAAACGCAAAGATCCTCGGCCGCAGTTCCGGAGCAAAGTTAAGAGCATTCCTGTCAATATGAATTTTTATGACAATTTGATAGCGGTTTAACGAGCGAGAGCTGACGCAGAAGTCTCTCGCGAACATTTGCTGGCACGTGCACGCGTTAACGACTGATGGGTCGGTCGGTCGGTCGCGTTAAAGCTTTAAAGGGGTTTCCAGCACCCCTCTGTTCGCGTTCTCGCGCTCGTCCGAGGCCGTCGAAAGGGAAAGCGGAAGAGGGATGCCAGCGGCGGCTGTTGCTGCGACAACAGAGCGAGGGTGTGCGGCGGAGACAGCAACGACAGGAGCGACTGACACACAGAGGGATGAATGCTCGCTCGCTCGCGTACTATTCGTATCGATCGACTTGCAATATAACATCACGTTTACTCGTTACCAATGTATAATAATGCAGATGTATGAGAAAGCCCTTCCCATCACAGAGGTATGCGAATATTTTCAAAATTGCTTCAACATATCAAGTGCTCTCGTGTTCCTATAATGCTATCACGCAATAAAACGTTTTGTCCAAACTATATAGATATTCTTCTTGCCTTTATCCATTCTAAAATAATTGCTTAACACATTTATATTCTTCTCTACTCTGCTTTTTTAATATAATTTTAGATATAATTTTAGATAATTTTTTTGATTTTTTAATTTTCATTGTTTTCTTTCCTTGTTTGTTTTTATATTTAAGTTATCTGGTATAGGCATTAAAAGAGTAGCCATGCTGTCGTCTCACTACTTGCGTATTCACGTTCTCGTTTCTACGTAACATTCATGTAGGTATTCGAACGAAAATAAATTAAATAGAATATATCTCATCTATGCATTTAGCATTAATACATTATTTCGTATGGATTATACTATAGTTTTGAAAGTTCGCGAAATCTAACATAGATTAAGAATATTGCTGAAGAAGACAAAAAGAATCGAAATGTTCAATGATTTCTCAAAATTTTAAATAAAGAAGACATCAACATATCAAATGGAGTAAGAAATTTATTTGGAATAACAAATTTATTAAAATTTTATAGCGTACCTTCTCCCGCTGACTCTCATAAGCCCAGATTAATTTTGCTTTTGTTATTTTAATACATTTTTGTTATATGTTAATAAAGTTTTGAATTTACATGTTTCGTTCGTTTTATTTGATTGTTATTTGTTTTTAGAATACTAAATATTATGTTAATATACACTATTTAGAGAGGACAAATAATCAGATAATTTTTAATCCGCAGTTTCTAAATGACTCATAAGAGAGATGAATTTCTTTATTATTTCTACAAAAGAGAAACTTTTCTTGACGAAATTAAAAGGATAAAAATTTTTGGAGTAACATTTTTATGAAGTAAAACGGGAATTCAAAGAGAAATTCGTCCGAGCATATTTTAAAACGAGAACCAATGTCATTCTTCGTAAAGCAAAAGGAATTTATATGTGCTGAATTTAGAAATAAGCTATATTTGGTGCATATATGATGACTCTCCTTTCATCTCTTTTCGAGCCATTCGTGATTTTAGTTCTCAAAACTGACAGAGTTGATGGGTCATTTGATTAGAGTTACATCACGTATTATATTATATCGCAGTCGTCACAACGTAACACGAGTCATATCCAGATCAAAAATAGTTCATTACTATTTGAAACGTTAATTCGATACATAATTCTACAATTGAATTTCACAATTTATGACGAAAATAATTGAAAAAATAAAACATTTTCCGCGTCTTCAGAAATTTTGCACTCATACAGAAACAGCTTCCAAAAAAATTGGATCTCTCCCAGTAAATAGTCTTATAAGTGATTTAAAACATTAAATAAAAATTGCCTTCATTTCTTGTACATTTATTCTTTGTTACAAATACATACTATTATGTTTCATGTTTCCATACTATATTGTGTGACGATTAAATTTTTTGCGAGACAACGGTGGCCTAGGCGAGTAGTGAGCAACCCGGATGCAGGAGGACGAACGAGAGAGGATGAAAAAGTGACGAGTTGTTCGGTCGATCGATCGGAGATAGAATTACCGGCGAACGTGGCGAAGGGACGAAGTTCGCTGGGGTTGATGCTGATGCTTGAAATGCCATAGCGGCTCGCAAAAGCTCGCGGACGGTGATGCTGTAACGGACTTTATGGCTCCCCGAACCACGCTAGCACCTCGGTGGACCATAAAACAGCCAGTCGCTGTCGCAGTTCGCTCGATACGTACCGTTGCGTTCGCTCGAAACGTGACACTACCGTCATCATCGTTGTCCTCGTCTCCCTTGTTGCCCGCTCGATTGAAATTGCAGTTTCAGAAAAGGATAAACTTCGCCGCGTCGATCGTTCGTTCGCGGGTATTATACGCCTCGAGAAATTTCTCCTGCGTTACCTTCTCTCGGGACGTCAAAGTCATCCGGCGACAAAGCTGGTATTTGGAAGAGCTTCGTAGATGAACTTTGCTCGAATTCCACGACGCCAGTTATGCGATCGACAAACCGCAACATCGTGGTTTATTTTCGCCGCCGAGATAACGGAGCAATAATCACGGATATCGAAATCGAAGATATTTCTTGAGATCATCTGTTGTTGATTGGACGATAATTATAAATAATTTATTTCACTGACTAACGTATCATATCGTGGCCAATTTAAGGAAAGAAATATATCCGTATCCAAAAAAAAGAGAAGTTAAATTTTTCCCTGAAAGTCTTCTTTTCTGAAGACTTTCAGGAAAAATAATGTTTGCGAAATATAAACACGAAAATATGGACAAAGTTGTTTATCCTCTCTTTTTTCGCTGGTTTTTATCATGAATGTTTTCTACCGAAGACAATCTACCGAAAATAATTTTTTCCAGAAGGTATTTGCGAAAAAAGCATAATATTTGCGATGCTACCTACACAGTTCGATCAATGTCGCGCTTCGGAGCTCGTGCTGACAAACAACGATTAAAATATACGTCAAACCAATCGCGCCTCGCCGATAAAGTATAATTTTTGACGTTGCTGCTGTCTGTGTCTTTTAGATTATGCAATCTCTTCGTCGTCGTCTTAATCTTGTGTCTCTTGCAAATATTGATGTTAAGGCGAAATAATGCATATGCATCATTGTGATGCTTTAGTGAGCGAAAACGCGATATATAAAAGACTTATTATATACACTTAAAATATAAGATAAGAATAAGAAATAAGTATGATAATATATACAAATATGTAACGTTCAAGAGATATATCTTTGAATTTCCAATATGCTCTATCGTTAAAAAAGAGATTAACCGAAATATCTTCGTGTGATATGTCATCATTTATCGCATCAATCTTTTTTTTCGAGAGCTAAAATTAAGACGTCATGTTCGTGTGTCACAAAAACTGCTTTCCTTTCGAAAGAGCTTCCGCTGGTGTTATAGAGCAATCAATTCGCGCATCGCGCAGACATCTCTTTTACGATTCTTGCGGTGATACTGATCCGACGATAACAAGCTAGAATGCCGCTCGTAAGTCTTCTTACTACCTGCCCCTGTCACGATTGCATCGTACAAATCGGATTCGGCGTGATTACATTTGTTCTTGTTTACCTCGCATCGTTTGTGACACCCACGTATTTTAAATGATCGAATGTTTATTTACCTTTGTGTTATTTAACCGCATTTATAAAATGAATAAATCATAAAGTATTTTTTTAGCAAGAAAATCTGCAATGTTTTAAATAATCAGATCTTAAATTGGAAATATTTATAAAAAATGGATTAGATGTGATTCAGCAAAGCAATAGTTCGTTGCAGTTCAACATCTATAATTAAAAAGATTTGATAACTTGAACAAAAAGTTATGTCTCTAGACTGAATTATCAGTATGCTAATTCAGCTAATTTTTTGTTATATAATGAAAATCGCTAATGTGACAAGTTTTCTTCATTACAGAAGCAAAAATATACATCATCTTAACTGGCATATTTTCTTAAAAATTTAATTTATATATTACATTGATTTTCGTAGAAAATTATTTTTGCTGCATTAACAAATTTTCTGTGTTACGTCAATTTTCTGCTGTTACATCAAATATGATTAATATATTTATCTATAATTTTTACTCAGCTGTACAACTTTGACATAGAAAACTGGCTGTCCACATATAGATGTAGATTTGCTGAATCAGTGTTTAATAAATCTTTTTTTCCGTATACGAATTAGAAGTATAATTAAAATAATTTTTTAGTTATTTTTTATTATATTAAATATTAATATCGTTTAAAATATTGATAACATTTTATTGCGCATTATTTACACACTTTAATAATGCAGCAAATAAAATTTCCGATTGTCAAATCTTACGTGATTTAATCGATGCTTGAAAAACTACAATGTCTTAAGAATCGCTGACTCGCAAATGCTTTTCGTTGTCGTTTTCATCTTTTTCTTCGTCGTCGCCGTCGTCGTCGTCATCGTCGTCGTCGTCGTTTGGTAAAACGTATCGATCGATGAGAACGTGCCACCCTGCATGAGGGCAATGCACCGGGGATACATCATGCACTCGCTGTAAAGCGCTGCGACTATACTTTCGCAGCACCTGCTAACACCTTCGCGCATAAAAGTCGTTCTAAAAAAAGAAATCCTTCCAGTCCGTGAAACGTCGGTTTCCGAACGTCTCGTTACAAGAAAATGTACTTGGCGTCAAACAAAAAGGAAGAATTAATTTTACCGAATGTTGTACACTTGACATTCATAATATCTAATAACATTAAATAACATTCATTTGCATAAAATAGGAATTTTTTAAATATACAAATATATTTATACTTTTTAATTATTTTAAATATTTTTTTCTTAACGAAAATTACTAATAACGATCAGTTTTATTTCACGGTTATTTTATTCTCAATTTTATAACTTTCTAAGATAAATTCTATATTTCAATTTTGTTCTAGAGATTAAATATTTTACAATTCATTAATGATTAGTCTTTAATATTTTATTATAAGAGAGAGATTTAAAATATTAATCTTTCTTATGACAAGAGAGTCTTCTCTTTTTTTGAAATTACTAACGTATAAGAAACAGATCGATATTATTAGATTAGATAGTCGTTAAGATCTCGGCACATATCATATACGAGTGGCATTCACGGCTGAAGGATTAGATTAGATTTCCGCGATACGAACTAGAGTACCATTAGAGGCGCGGCTCTAATCTATTGCGCGATGACTTTGTCTGCGATGTGAATGTAATCGCGCTGCCAATTATTGTTATCGCTCAAGGTCACGAGACAAATCTGCCGGCGCGCATTGCGTCGCATCGATCTGCATCGTGGCGATGTCATTTTGTGTCCATGAACAAATTTTCTACAAATTGCTCGATTCTCAAGAAATTCACTTGCGCGTGAATTGGTCATTTTTATCAAGAAGATAAGATCAATTACGAACAAATCGCATGTAGTTATATATAATATGCAATGATAAATACTTAGTTCTAACAATTATATACAGAGGTTAAAAATAGAACAACTTTTGCTTGATTAAGACTCGAGTCATGCTTCATAGATTATGATTATGACATATTGTACATCATGATTAATTAAAGAACAAAGAAATATCACAGCTTTTATTAAAATTGTATATGCATTCGCGTCATCGTGTTTTATATACTTATTTTCCGTTGAATCGCAAGCACAAATTCGTGATATTATCAGTATGTAAAAGTAAGAATGGCTCAACGAATCGTAAATAACTTTCGCTAACAGCTCATAGTCCATATATGTTTCTTAAATTTAACTATTACAAGAGAGAAAGAGAGAGAGAGAGAGAGAGAGAGAGAGAAATAGAGAGGAAAGATAGGTGTATATATTTTATTAAGTGTATTCTTGGAATTTATTATATGAAGCCTGATTGGACGACTTTTGGGGTCATCTCGTCTGGAAACTTTTTATATAGAAAGAGTTAAATGCTATCGATTTTTTGTAACAGTCTAAAGGTCGATGATCAATGACTCGTTTGTTAAATACGTAAATCTCTATTCTTTTAAGACGTTCGGACAGTTACGTCACAATTTTTTTTTACAGTGCAAAAATATATAATTTCACAGTATAATTAAAAAAATATATTATTTAATAGACGAGTTTAATTTTTTAGACATTTAGAAAATAATATTAATTTGACGTAATAACATCAATTTGATGTTTCTTCTTGAAAATTTGAAAAAAATATTCTTAAGTAAACTAAGATTCTAATAAAAAAAAAATGTATGTAATAATTTTTTTCAAATTCTCAAGAAGGTTTACATATTAATATAAAGTTTTTAATTTTGCAATTTTCAATTTTAACATAGAGAACTCATTTTGCACTCTCTGCAAAACATCGTCATGCATCTGTTTTTGTATTTTGAATCAAGGAGCGATAATATTGTGCAGGATGGCATAGAAAATAAAGATGATTTATATTCCTTCTGTATTTTTTTGTGAGTTATGACGTTATCTAAGTCTTAGCAATAAGTGTTTCCAAGATGTGTTTTTCGAATGATTCGGTTTCAATAACAGAACGGATGAATTCTTTAATGCACAAACGAAGCGTATTAAAGAAACAACATATCTTCGATTCGTGGCGCTCTGAGCAAGGAAGACGTAGGGAGAAAATAAGAGCAATAAGACAAAGAAGAATCGCCGTTTGTGATCTGCAAATAAAAACGGCTACTCGCATGAATGTGAACACGAGGAAAGGGGATTGAGAATGAAGCGCGGAGATGAGGAGAATGTCAGCGATAAGAGGCCGGATTGTTTCGATTACCTCGGAATAAGTGCACTCCTCGAATCGAGAAAAATCTCCAAGACAAAAAAGACATACCAATGATACGGAGTGACGGCAAACCAATGTCGCGAGTAAACACATTGAAGTCCAATGAGCTATAAGAACTTCGAATACGATTACATATGGAAAAACGTATCCGTGCAAAAAATCATAAATCTAGTAATTCAAAATTGAAGGCAAAAAATGCAAAAAGGAATTAAAATATTTTTTTGATTTTACAAAGAGTATATTGCGATTTTTAAAGAAGTTCTCTTCTATATCAAAAATAAAAAATAATAAAACGAGAAATTTAATATCTTATATCGAAAAGTATTAGAATTTATAAATAGTTCCTGATAAACATAAGAATCACAATAAGTTTTCGTGTAAGGAAAATGTGCAGTCGAATCTGTATTTTTGCATCTAATTACTAAAATTCTTATTGCATCAGGGAGATTTTAGAATTCTTTAACGAATAGAATCTTATTGTTGTATCAAAATTTTGAAAATGCAGCACTGACATTATATACAGAAGGCAAACAACTTTTTTTTTTAGTCTCATGAGGTAACAATCCCGTTAAGCTAACAATCTCGTTCATCTACTCTAAATGCGATATATAAAAAATATGTCGACTAAAATAAATTTCATAACATGTTCTCTCTTTAATAATTAATTCAGATGAAATAAAATGGTTTATTAAAATTTGTAAATCTTTCGATTTAAATCCAGCTTATCGTTATATAATATACAATATGCGCGCCACATAAAAATCATTTAAAATCATTATGAAATAACAATAACAACCGCTATAAAATTATTGCTGCTACTTAATATCTCTATGCATTACGTAATTATGAATTTTTCAGTAGTTTATCCCTGGAATATTTTCATTTCTTTTTTAGCGCAAACATTTCGCCATCGATCGACGAGGCGAATCGTATTTTATACAATACCTTGCCTTCGATACAGAGTGATTGTAAATCAAACCGCTTGACGTTCTGCATTGCGAACGAGCATAATAAAGCCCGATACATTGCGCCGAGAGCTCGGGTTGACCCCGCAAAGAGTGTTCGATCGTGGGAAAATTATCTACAGTCGCGCAACGATTTTCAATGTTTTAAACAATGAACTATTCAGAGTGTGCGCTTTTATAGACGTGTTTCATCATTCTCCCGTCCATTGATCGGCATGGCAATCCATTTCTTATAATACCCCATGATCGATTTTCCTGATTACGATTCTTCTGCAGAATACTTGTGAAATTTGTTTAATGCAATTCCTAGCTGAACGACGTGCGAAAATATTTCTCATAAATTTTTTCGTATTCCTGTCTGTGAAATTAACAATGGTTTAATTTTTTATATCGACTTCGTTATGTATTATTATAAAAAAATCGTGTGTGTGTGTGTGTGTGTGTGTGTGTGTGTGTGTGTGTGTGTGTGTATTCTTAAGTATTTCACTTGGAGGATATGAATATGCAGGTATTTCTTGTACACTTAACGATCTAACGGTTTCGTTTGCGGTACGTTGCCAGCACGCCAAATGATACGCGAACGCAAGGAGAAACAATTCTATGCATCAGACCTTCTGTGAATTTCCCAATTTGCATGACGTTAGTCCGTTCTGACATTGCTATATTTATGAAGTGACTAACTCCCGTTATGTTTGTATTACGGAAAGCTGCACACACAAGTTATGTCGCATATTCGTTACGCGATCACTCTGTCATCTGTTATTCGCGCAAATTTCATTCTCGTCAGTAACTTCAAACACAGAACGTCAATGGTAAAAGAAAATAAATGGATAGAAAGATCTAATTAATGTTGAATCGGTCTCGTATTCATGATACCGTTTCGTAGAAAGAATAAATTACAGATACGCTTATTGCATTCTCAAAAGTCCTTTCGAGGATACATATTAGGTCGTATATAAAAAAAATGATTTTAATATAATATATCATTGTCATTAAAAAGAATAAAACTTAATAATTTACAATATGAGAAAAATAAAATAAAATTATAACATTATATATAAAATATATATTATCTATAATTGAGGAATGTAAAAGATCAGTCGTAAGTTACGTGAGATAAGAAATAAAATAACAAGCTATGCAGTTCTACGAATGACATTCATGTTGTTGGTTCCGATAGAGCAGTGTGAACATGCACGCGACCGGAAAGTTATGAAGAATAATGAGAGGTAACAGGATGGTTGTTTCAGAATTTCGAGAATTCGCATTAGAAATGATCGAATGGCAGTAGCGTGTCGCGCGCGATCTGAAAGCTCCGGACATATTAGCGTCGCGCCGCTTCGCTAATATCGTCCTGTCGCGTCGCCCTGGTGAATGTCGCGTGTGCACGCCTATAGGGGATTAATTACGCGTGTCCGGAGGTCAATAGGCTGAAACGAGAGAGGCAGAAAAGAGCAAGAACGTGTCGCAATCCGTGCGCTCGCGTAGGTAGGATAAAAGTGCGCGTGCAACACGCACATATATAACGTATGTGCGCGAGCACATTTGCACAATCCGCTTGCCGCCGTTGCGTAGACGCTTCCCGTTTGGCAGAGATAAGCATTAACGAGACCCGGATAATAGCGTCGGCGACCCGTCTAGACGCGGCCGTTGCGACATGTCCTTTAAAATGTTTTACAGCCTCATGCTGTGCTTTTTAGATCGCGATAAGTGGCCTCTGATGCGTTTCGATGCGGAAAACATGGTTGTTTTCTGCGAGCCGTTAGTATTATTCTTAATTAATTTTATTAACTTCAATATTTGGCGATCAGTAAATCGATCGTGTAATCAATTAAAAAAGATAAAGGAGAAAAAACATTGTTTTATTTAAAAGTGGAAAATCTTTTTCTCATTTTTATAAGTGAACTACTTTTAGTTATAATAGCATACTGTGATGTGAGTGCCTTTTTCCTAATTCCATTAAACTTCCTACACTTTCATACGTAAAATTTTCAAGAGAAAGGGGGAAATCTTTTAGACTTTTAGTTCTTTTATATCGCGCGATTAAATTGAATTACCGGATGTAAGAAAGAAGTCTTCCCTTCGTTTCTTTCAAGAACCTCCTCGCAATTTCATTCTAATGCAGTTCGCTAAGTTAGAAAATGAACGGGTGAAGATCGCGGGTTTGCGACGCATGAGTCGCTCCGCGAGGTTTTCTTTCTCGCGCGGCCGTTTACCGTGGAATAATTTAACGCGGACATGTAACCTTCCTGTACTTTCTCGCTTCCACTTTTCGCCGTAAGTTGCACCATCACCCGGCGAAGCGTCGCTTTACGGCCGGAAAAATTATCCCACCGTTACGCTTTATGCGGCCGTCGCGCCATCGCGCTCGTACGGAAGCGCGTGTACTCTTTCTACGTAGCTTTATAGACGGGTTTCGCACACGGAGGCGCGAATACATCCACTCTACGCTGAGAATATTTTTTTCATGGCAACGCGCCGCCTATTCTGTCCTGAGTGGTTGATGCGTGAGGAGCAAGGCCCCGATTTGCGGATACGCGCGAGATATTCCGCACATTAACGTTTTTACGCAACAACTGCATCAGCTAGCGCGATTTTTTATTCTGCATATGGAATTTTGTATAAACGGAAATTTTTAAGTAATTTTTTACGTAAAAGTCCTCTGACCCGGTTGATCATAGCATATATCGAAGAAATCTTGAAAATTATTAATAACATAAATATACGATATTAGTGATTTTATTTCGAGAATACTGCCTGACAAAATGCAATTAAAATTAATTATAAAATATAGTGTATATGGAAAGAACTTTTTTGCTAAAGTGTCTATTTAAAATTTTAACTCTAGCTACAGATCTAAAAATAATTTTTTTATCAAAATAATTATGTGCTTAAACTGATTGCTAGGTCAAAACTTTTTGCAGCATTGTACTTGAAATCTAATTATTTTGATAATCTAACAAAATTATTTATAGATCTGTTTCAGCAAAACCGTTCTTTCCGTGTAGTAATATTAATTCAGTACAATTCAGGATTCTGTAATGAAATTTTTAAAAAAAAATATCTAATTCGTAAAAATCAAGATTTAATTTTTCAATTTATTTTGAGAAATATATCATACAGATAATTTTCTTTTAAATTCCATTTATACATATAGTTGATTATAAGAATCTAGTATTTGCACAATGAGGAGGATATCTTCAAGATCCTCGTTGAAATTCGCCATTCTGGTGACGTGAGTAAGAGTATTATACAGTGATTGATTTTAAAAAATCAAATAGCTCGTAA
>Ga0157362_1000658_pt1 | contig 12396 bp, 9 predicted proteins | sample AttlaeALBM3_FD_111480 | JGI IMG/M metagenome (GOLD analysis project Ga0157362, IMG submission 111480) | Fungus gardens microbial communities from leaf cutter ant in Ribeirão Preto, State of São Paulo, Brazil - Atta laevigata ALBM3 | ecosystem: Host-associated > Fungi > Mycelium > Unclassified ... | reverse complement strand
GCGCTCAACCAGTTGTCCAGCCCCGATCGGGAGAAACGTCGTATCGCTGCCGGTGAGGTGAGCCGCGCTCTGGGGGCTAATCAGCGCCTCCTGGTGCTGATCACCAACACACTTGCCAAGGACAAGTCCATCGAGGATGGGCTCAGGAATTTCCCGCGCCCCTCATCGAGCCGCAACCGGGCAAACATGGTTGAGGATGAAGTGGTCGATGCGCTCGTCTCGGCAGTCGACGCCGATTATGCCCGGCTGGCACATCGCTATTACAGTCTCAAGGCAGGATGGCTTGGCCTCGACAAGCTGCAGCACTGGGACCGCAACGCCCCGCTCCCCGGTGACGAAGACAGGCTGATCCCGTGGGAAGATGCCAAGACCATCGTGCGCGATGCCTATGAGCGTTTCGACCCGCGCCTTGGTGCGCTCGTGGGGCGCTTCATGGAGAATGACTGGATCGACGTGCCGCCAGTGGCGGGCAAGTCATCCGGCGCCTTTGCCCATCCAGTCACACCGGACACCCATCCTTACGTGCTGCTCAACTATCACGGTCGCACGCGCGATGTCATGACGCTGGCGCATGAGCTGGGACATGGCGCGCATCAGCTTCTCGCGGCGAAGCAGGGTTATCTGCAATCCTCGACCCCGCTCACCCTTGCCGAGACAGCCTCGGTGTTCGGCGAGATGCTGACATTCCGTGCCCTGCTGGACGCGGAACGCGACCCTGCGCGCAGGCGCCGCATGCTGGCCGGCAAGGTCGAGGACATGCTTAACACGGTCGTGCGCCAGATTGCCTTCTACCAGTTCGAGGTGAAGGTGCATGATGAGCGTCGTAACGGCGAGCTGTCTCCCGAGCGTCTGGGCGAAATCTGGCGCGAGGTGCAGACGCGCAGTCTTGGCCCGATCTTCGAGTTCACTCCCGATTATGACACCTACTGGTCTTACGTCCCGCATTTCGTGCACTCACCGTTTTATGTTTACGCCTATGCGTTCGGGGATTGCCTGGTGAATGCGCTCTATGGCGTTTATCAGAGCGAACGGGACAAGCAGGGTGGAACAGCCGCGTTTCAGGATCGTTATGTGGCGATGCTGGAAGCCGGGGGCACAAAGCGCCATGCCGATCTGCTGGCGCCTTTCGGTCTGGATGCGACCGACCCGGGGTTCTGGCGCAAGGGCCTGGATGTGATCTCCGGCTTCATTGACGAGCTTGAGGCTCAGGAAAAACAGGACAAGAGCGCTTAACCGATGAGCACACCCAAGGATCTGGATCAGACTGGCCTGTTTGGCGAAATTAAGCGCATGGCGCGTGCCTCGGGCACGGTCGGGGGTATCGCGACGCGCGTGATTGGCAACAAGCTTGGTTTTAAATCCAATCAGGCCATTCATGCCAATGACCTGCGTGCGGCTCTGGGGGGGCTCAAGGGGCCGCTCATGAAGGGCGCGCAAATACTCTCTACCATCCCCGGTGCCTTGCCCGAGGAATATGCCAACCAGTTGGCAGAACTTCAGGCCAATGCCCCACCGATGGCCTGGAATTTTGTGCGCCGCCGTATGGTGACTGAACTCGGTGTGAACTGGGAGCGGCAGTTTCGCTCATTCTCCCATCAGGCCATGGCGGCGGCCAGTCTGGGGCAGGTGCATCGTGCAGTAACGGCAGAGGGGCAGGATGTCGCCTGCAAGCTGCAATATCCCGATATGAACGCTGCCGTGGAATCCGATCTGCGTCAGTTCAGGGTGGTGGTCGGGCTTGTGCAGCAATTCCTGCCAGCCATCAAACAGGACGAAGTCGTGCGCGAACTGGAAGAGCGCCTGCGTGAGGAGCTCGATTACGAGCGCGAAGCCTCGCATATGCGGCTCTATCGTGACATGCTGCAGCATATTCCTGAGGTCACGGTACCGCTGCCTGTCGAGGCGCTTTCCACCCGTCGTCTGCTGACGATGGAGTGGGTCTCGGGCAGGGGTATCCAGAAGATCCTGGATACGAACCCGACCCAGGAAGAGCGTAACGCCATCGCGACCGCGCTGTTCAAGGCGTGGTACACACCGGTCTATCGCTACGGGATTATCCATGGTGACCCGCATATGGGCAATTTCACCATTCGCCCCGATTGGGGGCTAAACCTGCTCGATTTCGGTGCGATACGTATTTTCCCACCGCATTTCATCAAGGGTATCATCGACCTCTTCAATGCGCTGCGTGACAACGATGAGGACATGGCCTTTGCAGCCTATGAGGCCTGGGGCTTCAAGGGGCTGTCGCGTGAGACAGCCTCGGTGCTGAATGAGTGGGCGCGTTTCATCTATGGCCCGCTGATGGATGACCGCGAACGTTTCATCCAGGAAAATGACGACCCCAATTTCGGGCGTGATATTGCCGAACGCGTTTATGAGGGGCTCAAGCGCACGGGCGGCGTGCGTCCGTCGCGTGAGTTCGTGCTGGTCGATCGCTCTGCCATCGGTCTGGGGAGCGTTTTCCTTCGCCTGCGCGCCAAGCTGAACTGGCACAAGCTTTTCCAGGAACTGATTGCGGATTTCGACGAGGTCGCTCTCGCGGAGCGACAGCAGGTGGTACTCGCCGCCGCTCGCGTGCCGCCGCCGCTCAACGGTCTATAAGTCCTCCCCGGCTGGCTTTTGATCAAGACTACGTGCCAGCCGGATGTAGGAACGGTGTCTTTCGCGCATTGTTGCGCTCTGCCTTCTCGCTGAGGGAAGGAAGGGCGAAGCCTCTTTATCGCAGGGCATAGTGGTGAGGGGTCTGTGACGTTGTTCCTACCCCTCTGCTGCCACGTGCGACGGCACTACGTGGGATGCGGTGAAGCCTCCGTGGAGCCAGCGTCTCGACGATCGGCGTTCCCTGCCTTTATAGGCAAATATGCCCTTTGCAAGGTTAAATCATAGGTGGCGCAATATGGAATTTGTATTGATATTGCGATGTATTTATTCGGTCAGTATTATTGATGCGCCGTTTGGAGAAGGCATGGTATGCTTATCTTACGTGGGAATATGATAAATTCTCAAAAGTATTATATACATTCCAAACGATATTGGAATCTTATTAAATAAAAATTGATATATACATTCATTAATTTGATATCAATGTAATGTAAATTCATTAAATATCTCGATTATGTGAAGGCATTAACGTTTCTATAATTCAAATCACAGTAGTCGCGACGCGGCAGGTCGATTAGTTAACAGAGGCATCGACTAGCACGTGCCCATTGCCGCGGGCAAAGCAGACTATGAGTGTCCTAAAATGGTCCAGCCCCTACTGCCTTATGAACTGACCTTGGGTCGCTATGGGCCGATGCTCGCCAATAAGTGCGATTTCTTCATCGGACAGGCATTAATTCGCTATGGCGAATATGGCGAAGGCGAGCTGGAGCTCCTGCGGCAGTTCATCAGGGGGCCGGGTACCATCGTCGAGATCGGCGGTAATAACGGCAGCATGACAGTGGCTCTCGCCCAGGCTGCCGCACTGGTCGGTGCTGATGTCGTTGTCTTCGAGCCTCAGCCTTTCCTGTTCCAGAATCTTTGCGCCAATCTGGCCCTGAACGCGCTTGATAACGTTGTTGCCTGGCCTTTTGCCTGCGGTGCGGAGCGCGGTGTGCTTGGGTTTGATTGCCCCGATTATCGGAAGCTTGGCAATTTCGGTCGTGTTTCCATGAGCCACGACAACAAAGCCGAGCAGGTGAAGGTTCCATGTGTGCGGGCCGATGATATGCTGACAGATAGGCACCCGCTGCTCTTCAAGATCGATGTCGAGGGGTTCGAGCTTAAAGCGTTGCAGGGCGCTTCGGAAACTATAGCCCGCTGTCGACCGGTCATCTTTGTTGAGAATGACCGACCAGATCTCTCAAGAGAATTGGTCGAGTACTTGTGGGAACGGAATTATACTCTATATTGGCATATAACGTTGCTGTATAATAAAAATAACTATCGGGGTAACGCTGATAATATCTATAACAACACAATGTCGTGCAACATGCTGTGTGTGCCCAAGGAGCTCAATCTCAACGTGCAGGGCATGATTGAGGTTGTGGACTCAACCTTTCATCCTGTCGCTCACGACCAAGCCTCATAACCTGGATGCTTTCAGTTAGACTTGAGGCTTCACCCCTCAGGCTACCAACGCCGCCTGGCTACGGGCCGTTACCGCCAAGAGCAGAGGCTTTTCCGGTCGCATAGTGATTTCCATCCGTCCAGGCGGGGCCTCGCGTAGCATCGGGGTGAGGGTGACATGGCGTAGCATGTGCGCCATGACAACAAGGGCCTCGGTTTCGGCAAAGCTTGCCCCGATACAGATGCGTGGACCTGCGCCAAAAGGCAGATAGGCAAAGCGGTCGATCTGTTTTTCCTTGCCATCGTCTGGTATCATGAACCGCGACGGGTCGAAAATCTCGGGTGCCGACCACAGGCTCCTGTGCCGGTGCAGGGCGCAGATGGGCACGATCAGTCGCGTACCGCGATGAAGCTGCACCCCCTCCAGCTCGAAAGGCTCGCTCACCTCACGGACGATCATCGGCGCCGGTGGCGTCAGACGCATGGATTCACGCAGTACGGCACGTGTGAGGGTGAGTTGCTGGACCTGCTCCATAGCAAGCGCATCGCCCCCAGTGCCCTTCACATCATCAGTTCCCAGCACGGCATCGATTTCCGCCTGCACGCTGCGTGCGATTTCGGGGTGACGACCGAGACGGTCGAATGTCCAGGCAAGCGCCAGCGCTGTGGTCTCATGACCTGCCGTCAGGAATGTCAGCAGATTATCGATGATCTCCTCATCGCTCATCATCCGGCCTGTCTCGGGGTCACGCGCCGCAAGGAGCCGTGCAAGCAGATCATCTGGCAGGGGTGACGCTCCATCGCTTTGCGGGCCGCTTTCCTGCGTCGAAAATCCGGACGTCGTACCGTGCGCCATCGCCGCGCGGCGGCGTGAGATCTGGGCCATCGCCTCACGACGCAAGGCACGGGCGGCGGCAAGGCCGCGTGCCTTGCCCGGATGGGGCATCCATTCGGGGGTGCCAAGCAGGTCGCCCAGGAGGCTCCATCGCGTCTGATGAAGAAATACCGCCAGACCGTCGGCCATGGCGTCGGCATCGACGGCTTCGGGGTCAGACAGCATCGTCTCAATAATGATGCGTCCCGTAAGCCGCATCATGATCTGCTCGATGGCCACCACGCCGCCCTGTCTGGCCAGATCAAGCACACAGCCAAGAGTGGCCCGCGTCATGGCGGGTAGGAAGGCAGCTGTGGCATTGGCTCTGAAAACCGGGGCAAGAGCCTGACGCTGCCAGCGCCAATGGCTGCCCTCGGCCGTCAGCAGGCCCTGCCCAAGCCCGGGTCCGATGGCGCGGCGTAGCCCTTCGCCCTTGTCGAGTGCATGGCTGCGGGTCACGAGCGCTTCTCGTATGAGGTCTGGCGCGCAGACATAAACGATATGCTGTCGCATCAGGCGACGCTCGACGATACGCTCGTGATAGACCGCCTCGGGCAGGGCCTCCACCGGGTTTTTCATTGTGGCGTGGAGCGCCTTGATCTGGCTCGGCAGGGATCGGACGGGGTTGAGCAGGGATGACATTGCGGATGGACTCCGTTATCTAAGGCTAACACCTTAAACCATATAAGGTGATCACCTTAGAAAGCGAGCGTAGATATGGCGCGAGGTCCCTCCACACGATCACGAATCCTTGAGGAGGCGCGCGTCGTTGCCAATGAAGTCGGGTTCGATCGCCTCACCACGCGTGAGCTTGCAGAGCGCTGCGGCATCAATGAGGGAAACCTCTATTATTACTTCAAGACGAAGGCCCAGATCGTGCAGGCTCTGTTTGCCCTGTTCGAGACGGATGCGCGGGAGATCTTCTCCTCCGGGCCATTCATTCATCGACAATTCAACCGCGCCGAACTCATTGCCGCCATCGAGCAGGCCATCAGCTTGTTGCGCGAATGGTGCGCGCTTAGCTGGCATTATCGGGCGCTGATGCGCGACGGTAACGCCGTATTCCGCCTTGCGCCGGAGGTTCAGGACGCCGCCATGAGCCTGAATCGCGATCTGTCGGCACGGGTCACAGATCTTGTTGTGGAACTCAGGCGGCTTAGGGCACTGTCGATCGAGGATGACGCCATACCGCCGCTCGTCGCCAATATCTTCATCGTATCGAGCTACTGGCTTGGCTACGTCATCCACCAGACAGGCATCAGCGATCCGGATGACAGCCATCTCTCATGGGGCTTCAGCCAGATCATGGCGCTCGTCTTTCCCTATCGCACCTGGCTTGCGCGCCTGATCATGACAAGGCACCCGGATATGATCGCTTTCAACGGGCCAAACCGCGATGGAGGCCAGGATTAGACTGTCTTGAGGAGGGCAGGCGGGCGGTCTGCCAGCATGTGGCCTGTTTCCGGGGGCAACCCCGCCACGCTCTCTCGCGTCTTGACGGGTTGAAACCGTCACGCATGTAAGGAGAGCAGGCCGCATGGATCAGGGAAATGACCCTCCGCTTATCCTGACGCTGGAATTCGATCCGGCTACGCAGGATTGGGCGCAGAACATGCGCAGCACGCATTTTCCAGCAGCCCGCAATATCGTCCCTGCTCATGTGACCCTCTTTCACGCCCTGCCATCATCGTGTCGCGACTGCATCGGCGCGAATCTGGCGACGTTGGGTAAAGCGCCCGAGATTACGATAGGTGCACCCTACCTTTTGGGGCGCGGTGTGGCCTATGCCATGACAACGCCGGATCTTGCCCGACTGCGTGAGGATATCGTCTCTGTGGTCGGGAGAGACCGCCTGACCCGACAGGATGCCGCATCATGGCGGCCCCATCTGACAGTTCAGAACAAAGTGTCTCCGGAACAGGCCCGTGCGCTTCTTGCAGACCTTCAGACGACCCCTCATCCGGTTACGTGCCACGCGGCGGCTCTACGTCTCTGGCGTTATGAAGGCGGCCCCTGGACGTTGCTTGAGCGGTTCGCATTCATCACCGCCTGAGCGGGGGACAGAAAAGACGCTTCGATCCTATCGCGGCGCGCCCGCCGCCCTGCGAGGGGGCAATTCCGAAGGGCGACAGACCGTTATCGCTTCGGAGTGGATGGGGTACCGGGTCTGGTGCGGCACCCTGCATAAAAACCGGATGATCCCTCACGAGGCGTTTGGCTATCGGGAAGACGGGATCACGCCATCTGCCGGGTGCTTGATGTCGCGCCCGGCAGGCGGAAACGGATCAGACGTGCAGGCCTGGAGCTTCCTGACCCGTGGCCGCGACATATTCATGATACCCGCCGTCATAGCGGTGCAGCCCTTCCGGCGTGACTTCGAGCACACGATTGGAAAGCGCCCCCAGAAAATGCCGGTCATGCGAGACGAACAGCATGGTGCCCTCGTAATTGGACAACGCCCGGATCAGCATTTCCTTGGTGTCGATATCCAGATGGTTGGTGGGCTCGTCCAGCACGAGGAAGTTCGGCGGATCGAACAGCATCAGGGCCATGACGAGACGCGCTTTTTCGCCGCCCGAAAGGACGCTGACATATTTTTCAACATCATCCCCTGAAAAGCCGAATCCGCCTGCCAGAGCCCGCAGCGAGCCTTGGGCGGCAAGCGGGAAAGCGTGCTCCAGTGTCTCGAAAATGGTGCGGCTGCCATCGAGCAGATCCATGGCGTGCTGGGCGAAATAGCCCATTTTCACACTGGCCCCGATGCTCACACTGCCTGAATCAGGCTCGCTGGCTCCTGCAATCAGTTTGAGGAGCGTGGATTTGCCAGCACCGTTCACGCCGAGAATACAGCAGCGCTCCTGACGGCGTATCAGCAGGTCGAGATCTTGATAGATCACGCGTGAGCCATAGGCCTTGCCAACCTGCTTGAGCGTGGCAACAGCATCGCCAGAGCGCGGTGCAGGGGCAAAGTCGAAAGACAGGGTCTGGCGGCGGCGCGGCGGCTCCACGCGATCGATCTTGTCGAGCTTCTTGACCCGGCTCTGCACCTGGGCGGCATGGGAGGCGCGTGCCTTGAATCGTTCGATGAAGGCGATTTCCTTCGCCAGCATCGCCTGCTGACGGTCGAACTGCGCCTGCTGCTGCTTTTCATTCAGCGCACGCTGCTGTTCGTAGAATTCGTAATCACCCGTATAGGAGGTCAGTGTCCCGCCGTCGATTTCGAGGATCTTGTTGACAACACGGTTCATGAAGGCGCGGTCATGCGACGTCATGAGGAGCGCACCCTCGTAGTTTTTCAGGAACTGTTCGAGCCAGATCAGGCTTTCCAGATCAAGATGGTTGCTCGGCTCATCAAGCAGCATCACGTCAGGCTGCATGAGCAGGATACGGGCCAGCGCCACGCGCATTTTCCACCCACCCGACAGAAGCCCTACATCGCCGGACATCATTTCCTGCGAGAAACCGAGGCCGTGCAGCACCTCGCGGGCGCGGCTGTCCAGCCCGTAACCGCCAAGTTCCTCGAAGCGCGCCTGCACATCGCCAAAGCGTTCGAGAATGGCGTCCATCTCATCCATTCTGTCGGGATCGCACATGGCGGCCTCGAGCTCTGCCAGCTCCGAAGCAATCTTCGCGACTTCGCCAGCGCCGTCCATCACCTCGGCCACGACCGAGCGGCCTTCCATTTCGCCCACGTCCTGGCTGAAGAACCCGATGGTGATGCCGCGGTCCTGGAACACCTGACCTTCATCGGGAGATTCTTGCTTTGTGATCAGCCTGAACAGCGTGGTCTTGCCGGCGCCATTGGGCCCGACCAGACCGATTTTCTCGCCCTTCTGGAGGGCAGCGCTCGTCTCGATGAAAATGACGCGCTGGCCGTTCTGCTTGCTGATCGAATCAAGACGGATCATGGAACCTCTGGGTCACGGGGGAAGGTGGCGTTGATACGGGCTCGACCCGTAATGTGCAATTACGATCACGCTGCGGACATTTGACGCAGGCGTTAGATCGCGCTTCCCTTGCTGTAACGTGCCCCTGCAACCTGGCACCATCATGGGAAACAAGAATGAAAAAAGGCAATCGCCTCCCTGAGCGGCTTTATGGGCTGGCCATGTGGGCCGTTTCAGCTGCGTTTGCGGTGTTTCTGATCGGGCTTGGCGGTCTGGTTATCGATGATCTGCCGCGCCGCGCAGGGGATGTCGTCTACAAACCCATCTATCCTGACACACTCACGCAGCATGCGCGTTCGATCAGCACCGAGGAGGACGCGCTGCGCGCGCAGCGCGAAAGCGGTGAGATCGCGCTGGAGGCGGCACATAGTGCAACCAGCAGCGCGAAGGAGGCCTTCCAGGCCTGGCTTGAGACTCGCAAGGCGACGACCGACCCACGGCAGGACACTGAACTGACCCGTCGTACCGAGGCGCTCGAGCAATTGCAGCAGCGCGAGCATCAGGCAACGCAGAAGATCGAGGCGATCGATCAGCGTGTGCATGAACTCAGCCAGCAGAAAACGGCGATCGAGCAGGAACGCGATACGATCGCGCAGGCTTACCGGCCTGTCTATGCCCGCGCTGTCTTCATGGCGCAGATGCGCGTGTTTCTCATGCGTCTTGCATTTACCTTGCCGCTTCTGGTGCTCGCCATCTGGCTGGTCATGCGCAAGCGGCAAAGCGCTTACTGGCCCCTCTATCGCGGCTTCGTTCTGGCCTCGCTTTATGCGTTCTTTGTCGAGCTCGTCCCCTATCTGCCGAGCTATGGCGGGTATGTGCGCTACGGCGTGGGCGCAGTCCTGACGGTTGTTATCTGCGTCGTGCTGATCAGGAACATGCAGGCTTATCTGGCGAGGCGCCGTATTGCTGAAGCAGAGTCGGAAAAGGAGCGCCGTCAGCGCGTTGATCGCGAACAGGCCTATGCCCGTATCGAGAAGAAGATCTGCCCCGATTGCGATCGGCCTATCCTGCAGGTCGAGGGCATGGACACGAATTACTGCGTCCATTGCGGTTTGACGCTCTATCAGCATTGCCTGCGCTGCGACACGCGCAACATGGCATTCAACCGCTTTTGCCTGAGTTGTGGCGCGGAGGATCTGGGACAGGTGCCTGAGAAAGCCTGTTCAGATGTCGGCCCGGCTGAGGGGGCACAAATTGCTGGCGCAGGGCCTCAAACGGCAATCTGAGTTATGCTCAAGGCGTGGACGCGCATTGCACCGGCCGGGAATGATGCGTGAAGAGGCTTCATCAGGGAGTAGGGAAATGCAGGACGCTCTGCGCATTGCGCGAATTTCAACCGAAGATTGTCTGCCTTTACGCCGCGAGGTGCTTTGGCCAGCCCTGACTGAAGATGAATGTCGCGTGCCACAGGATCCCGAGGCCACGCATCTCGGGGCGTTTGTCGGCGAGACGCTGGTGGGCTGTCTCTCACTTTGCCCCATCGGGCTGGGACTGTACCAGCTGCGCAAATTCGCCGTGACGGGGCGCTGTCAGGGGAAGGGGATCGGGACGCAACTGATGCGCGAGGCGATCGACACCTGTCGGGTGCTGGGCGTCACGCGCCTTGAACTCGATGCTCGCAGCACGGCACGCGGCTTTTACGAGAAATTTGCCATGCAGCCGATGGGGGATCTGTTTTTCAAGGGGCCGATCGAGCATCAACGCATGGCGCTCGTCCTCTGACTGTCGCTGCGGGGGCGATATGATGGCCCCGCTTCGCAGCTCTTTCCGTGTTTCAGGCTTTCAGGGTTTTCCCTGGCTCTGAGGCTGGGGTCATGAACTTACGTCTGATCAGCTCAATGACCCATGCCCACAATATATGGCCGATTGTCTCGGACAGGATTTCCGCTCGCGGGAGATTCCACAGGGCGGGTGCCCAGTGCCCCAAAGGCAGCACCATGCCATGGAACACCACCGTGACGACCAGCCCGAAGGCAACACCCTGCCAGAGCGCAATGCGTGGCTCATAGCGCCAGATGACGCAATAGAGCAGCGCGAAAACGATGGAAAAGAGGTGATGCACGAGCAGGACACCGCCCTGCACCAGATGGTCCGAGTAGTGATAGACAAGGCCACGAACGTCGATGCCGAAATCACGTAGCATCTCGGCGGGTGGGCTGGGGCGGTCCGGCGTGCGGGGCGGCAGGGGAACTTCGGTTCCCCATTTGACGAAGCTGGACAGGTTGCCACCAATAAATCCTGCCCACAGAGCCTTGTTGAGGGAGGCCTTTTCGGTCTTGCTCCCGGTCAATTTGAATGTCCATCGATCTGTTGAGGTGAAGCTTCCCCACCTGTCTCGCAGGCAGGAAGCTTCATACGATAGATGGTTGTGGCGCCAGAAACAGGACGGGAATTGCTGAAGGCCAGTTCATCAAGACGTGAGTCGGAAATATAGAGCCAGTCTTTCGCAATTGCGAAGCCATCGGCCCAGTCCAGAACCGCCGGGTTGCGATAGCTGAAGTCGATTTTGGGTGTCGTCGCTCCTTTGGGGAAACTCAGGGCATAAAGGCCGTGGTTCTCGATATCCCCCACCCATAGTCGCTGGCAGGAATCCATCTCGATACCGCCGCTCATGACCGATTGGCCAAGATACTCTACCCGTTTGTCCAGCTCCGCATCGGTGAGCTTGGCATTGCGCAGATCCGAGGTCGCGATGCGCCAGTAATGATGGTCGGTGAGCGGGCGATAATAGAGCCACTTGCGGTCGGGTGAGAGCGCGATGCCATCATCCTGTGTGACGGGGAGCGTATTGTCTTTCTTGCGCGCAAGCTCCCCATAGATGTGAAGATGCTGTTTGGGATCGGCGATCCCCGAGCGCGTATTGGCCAGAACCAGACGGTAGGCCCCGGTATCGAGATCCATCACCACCAGCCCGCCACGCCCCCATTCATTGGTGATATAGGCAGTGCGTGTGCGCGTATCCACGCGCACATCGTTAAGTGAGTCGGCCGGGGTGATGTCGGGGCCGAAATGATAGATCTGATAGAGTTGCCCGGTTTCGGCATCGAATTCCGCCAGTTTGGGCGGCAGGGTTTTCTGGTCCACCGAAGGGAGCGATGAATCCAGCACCCAGAGATGATTGCGGTCATCCACCCACAGGGCCGGTACAGAAACCCATACTTCCTTATCCACCGGATGCGGGTCGAAGCGGTTCCAACCCGCATCGGGAAACGGCTGGAGGGCGCCCGTCGCGGGGTCGACCCGCACGACACTCGCACTGTAGCGCTTCATGGTTGCCGGGGCAGAGGCATAGACGATGCCGGAATGCGAGACCCCGACCCCGATCATGTTGAAATCCTTCGGGAAGCGTTTGACGACCTCCAGCGCCGTCGTGCCGTCTTTCGAAGCGATGCGCTGTGTGACCGCATCCGGCGTGAGGGTATCGGGTGCTGGCGCAGCCAGTGCGCGAGGCGCGGCAGAGAGGGCAAGCAGAGCGACAGCACTCCCCCCGATGAGGCATCGATAAGGCGTTTTCATGACAGG
>Ga0157362_1000657_pt1 | contig 12397 bp, 13 predicted proteins | sample AttlaeALBM3_FD_111480 | JGI IMG/M metagenome (GOLD analysis project Ga0157362, IMG submission 111480) | Fungus gardens microbial communities from leaf cutter ant in Ribeirão Preto, State of São Paulo, Brazil - Atta laevigata ALBM3 | ecosystem: Host-associated > Fungi > Mycelium > Unclassified ... | reverse complement strand
TCATCCCACAGCCCTCCGCGCGGGCATAGATGCGGATCTCCCCGGGTTCGACGCTCATACGTGTTCCGATTCGTCGAGGACGCCTCCGAGTCTGGCGTCGAGGCCGGAGTACTCGCGGATCTGTCCCGGGTCCTTGCCGGTCAGGAGGCGGTCGAGCGTCACCGAGCGCGAGTAGCGCAGCGGTTCGTGGTCGAAGATCCACTTGCACCCGTCGCTGCAGAACCACCACAGTTCGTTGTTCCACTCGGAGGAACGGATGGTCGGGTTCTCCGGTGTCGGGAAGATGCACGGCAGTTGGCACATCTGGCAGATCATGGGTAGCGACGAGACGTCCTTGGGGTCCCCGTCGGCAACCTCCTGCCAGAAGCGTCCGTGCCGTTCCTCGAAATGGGGGTAGTGCGAGTTGAAGAATTCGAAATCCCGGGCCGTCGGAACGAAGACCTTGTTGAACAGCACATGTTTGAGCTGGTACATGGTTCTGAACACCGAGTGGCTGGCGTCTTCCATGTCGATGAGCGCATCGTCCAGGAAGCGAGGTGGCCGGAAGCCGTACCTTCCGAGGTCCTCGACGAGGCCGTTGACGAAGTTCTCGGCGACGTAACGGGTGAACATCTGCTTCATCGACATCGCCTTGTTCCGGGCGAAGTAGTCGGGTAACACGCCGATCCCGCATCCGGCGACCCGGTGGACCAGCCAGAAGTACTTGTCGAACCAGTACTGCAGCGGCTCCAGGTTGCGCTCGTCGGCTTCCAGCAGAGTCTTGATCGTCGACTGCCCGATCGCCATGTGCCGTGTCTCGTCCGACTGCGTGGTGAGCATCTCGCTGGCGAGGGAGGTGTCACCGTTGATGACGCCGGCCGACGGGATGCCGACGAGGACGATGTTGGTGTAGCCGACCTCGATGAGGAAGTTGAGGCCCATGATCGCCTCGAAGACGTTGGTGCAGGCGAGGATGTCCTCGAAGAGGAGCCGTACGGGGCGGAGCAGGAAGTGGCGCCGGCGCCAGACCGACCAGTTGTTGAACCCCTCGCTGTGCTTGTTGAGCATGCGGATCTGGTACACGTGGTTCTGGGCGTGGCGGAGCTCGTCGAAGGATTGGTAGAACGCCGCCGCCCGCAGCGCGGGGGCGGGTGCGTAGCGGCTCGTCCGCGCGTGGGTGCGGTTCGGGCCGTACTCCGCCATCAGCAACGTGGGATAGAGGATCTTGGTGCCCTCGATCCATCGCGGGTCGATGCGATTCGTGCCTCCGTACCGGTCGAAGAAGTCGCGTACGGGGTGGAAGCCCTGGTCCTTCTTGGCCTGGAGCTCGACGTACTGGCGGTAGTTCATCTGGAAGGGGTCGTCCCAGCGATCCCAGTCGTTGAAGTGGATGCCTTCGGTGGTCTGCGGGGGGTAAATGCTGTCCCCGGGCTGATAGGTGGGCTCCCAATACAGGCGCTTCGTCCGTCTGTAATCCGTCGCGTGCTGCACTGTTCAGGCCCTCCAGGAATGTCCGTCGAGATCAAGGTTCTCCAGGCGCTTCGCGAACTCTGCTTCGGCCAACTCGAGGGCAGGTCCGGCGATGCCGTCGAACGGCAAGTCCGCCGCGAGCGCTCTGACGGCCTCGAGCGAAGGCTGGACATGCCTCGCGCACCACTGCGTCAGGACGGATGTGTTTGCCGCCTCGCTCAATGCCAGGCGCACGAAGGTGTCGCACCACGCCAGGTGCCGCAACTCGTCGGTCCAGCACTGCCTGCCGAGAGCGGCAGTGGCGAGGTCGGCGTGGCGGCGCCCACCGGTTATGCAGACTTCTCGGATGTACGGCTGCAGGAGGCCCTCGAGGATGAGGCCCAGGGCGAGGACAACCTCTGCCCAGTCCGTGAGAACGAGAATGTCCTCAACGCGTCGGCGCAAACCCTGCAGGCAGGGCGCCTCCATCCAAGCCGCTTTGGCCCGGTCGCCCTGGACCGCGTCCTCGGCGAAGATCAGGTCGGCCCACTCGAGGTAACGCTGTGCGTGTCGTAGTTCGTCGCAGACCTGCAACTGGGCGCACTGCGCCACCGTCGACGACAGGGAGAAGCGCTGAACGGTCTGCATAGCCATGGCAACGCCCCATTCGGCGAAGGCACCGCCGCCGAGCAACACGGCGAGATCGCGGCGCCACGACCGGTCAAGCTCCTGAACGAACCCCTCTCCGACTGCGGTGGTCAGGACGGCGTCGAGTTCCCGCTCGGCCGCGGACTGGCGAGCCACGTAGGTGCGGTAGTGAAGTTGCGCAGGGTCCCGAAGTTGCTCCCAGTCGACCCCGGACAGTGCCGTGGAGTCCTGCGACCAGGTCCCGAGTTCCGTCGAAACAAGTGTGTCCGTGCCCCAAAACAGGTTGACGGTCAGTTCTTCATATTCAGAAGGCGTGGTCGCCTGTGATTCGAACCATTTGAATGTTCGAGCCATAATGTTTGACTGTAGTTGCGAGTCCATGCCGGTCGCACCGTCGATCTGGACCAGGATCGCGTCAGTTTCCCGCAAGCTCTACAGGTCGGTCAGGATTTCCGCTCCGGAGCGCAGGCGGCAGAGCTGAATGAACAGCTCATTGATTTGCAGCTCGTTTAGGGCGCCCATCTCGTCGATGGTGATACCCCCGGGCCGGCGGATGAGGTGGTCCAGGTACTGGAACACGTTCTTCACCCCAGAACCGCAGTAATGGGCGCCGACGATCTTGCGACTGTCAGCGGCGATGACCAGCTTGGCGAAGCCGGTCAGTGCGGGGAACCGGCAGGCGAGCATCATCGTGCCCTCACCGCCCGGGAAGGCGCAGTGCTCGTGCGGCAGCCCGTCGGGTGGCAGCTGGATCTTGACGACCCGCCCGTATTTCTGCCTGGCCTCGGCCTCGCTCAGACCGCACCAGACCACCTCGTAGGTCGTGTGCAGGAAGTCGGGGTACTCCTCACAGTCCCATTCGTAGTCCTCACCCATGATGTTGCGGGCGGCACAGCAACCGGAGTGGCGGGCCTTGAACTGTTCCATGGGCGGCCCGATGAGGTCGCCCGCCGCGTAGACCCCGGGCACCGAGGTCTGCATGCGCTTGTTCACCTCGATGAAGCCGCGGTCATCGAGCCGAACACCGAGGGCATCGACGAAATTGGACACGTTGGGCTGCTCGCCCGTGGCTACGAACACGAAGTCGGTCTCAAGGTCGAACTGTCTGCCGTCCTTCGAATAACGGACCCCGGTCGCCCTGTCCTCGCCGAGGACGGCCACCGGTTCGACGCCGTCGATGATCTCGATGCCCCGCAGCTCCATCATCTCGACGACATAGCGCCGCAGGTCCTCGTCCACGTGGTGGAGGTTTGCGGTGGTCATGAGCGGCTTGCGGGTGAGGATCGTGGTCGGCACCCCGGCCGCCTGGAAGAAGGACCCGTACTCCATCGCGACCTTGGAGCCGCCGATGATCACGCAGCGGCGGGGCTCGTAGGTGAGGTCGGACAGCAGCGAGGCGAAATCGAACACACCGGGCAGCTTGATCCCGGGAATGTCCGGGAAGGTCGTCCGCACACCGGTGGACAGGACCAGGTTCTTGCACTTGAATCGGCGCCCGGCCACCTCGACGGTGCTCCTGTCGATGACCTTTGCCGTGGCGTTGAGCACGTACTCGACGTCGAGCTGCTCCTTTGTCTGGACGTTCATCAGGGCGTGCGCCCCCGAGCGCCCTTCCTTAACCAATTCGATAATCTGGAGGATGGAGATCTTCGTCTCCTCGAAATTGGGGAACCAAAGCTGCCCCGAGAACCACTTGGCGAGGTCGAGTTCCTTGGCCACCTCGGAGAAGACGTGGTGGGGCATACAGGACTCATGCGGGCAGGACCCGCCCAGGAACGGCCACTTGTCGATGACAAGCGGTCGCCCGCCCCGCGCCCGCATGAAGGCGCCGCCGAAGCGGCCTGCCCCACCGCCTCCCACGAAGACGGCGTCGAAGGGCCGGTCGTCGACCTCGGGGGGCGCCAGGTTCCAGATGGGCTCCTGGTTCCCGTTGAGGAGGACGTCGTCGAGAATTTCCGACCACTCCGGGAGGGACGGGTACATCGTCTTGCCGAAGATGTCCATGGGACGTGGGTTCTCCTCACAAGGGCGTTCGTCGAGGGCCGCGCGATGGTGCCGACGCGGATGGGGTCTGTCCGGGTCATTCGCCTTGTCGGCTGATGGCGGCGAGGCTCTTCCAGGCCTGATATGCGAGTTGGAACTCGAAACGTGTTTCTGCGCTGTCGAGATCCCGACCGGTGATTTCACCGATCCGCCGAAGTCGGTAACGCATCGTGCTGACATGAATTCCGAGTGCGTCGGCAGCCGCTCGCTGATTGGCACCCAGGTCGAGGAACGTGCTCAGTGTTTCCAGAAGCTCTCCCGGTCGGCCGGCATCGGTCGACCGGAGAGGCCCGAGCCAATCGTCGATGAAGGCTCTTACGGATGCGAGCTCTCCGCCGGTGACCAAAACCCGGAGGACTCCCAGATCATCGAACCGCGCACAGCGCAGTCGGAGTTCTTCGGCCATGCTCGTTGCCATCCGAGCCTGTCCATGTGACTCCGCGAATTCCGGAATGGACGTCGCAGGCAGTCCAATCCCGATGGTGCATCGGGGCCCGAACTGTTCGGTGAACGCCGCGAGAATGTCCGGCGCCGCCTGATCCGGGATCGCGGCGACGAGCTCGCCGGAACGCCGCAAGTTCAACCGAATGTTTCGGAGGCGAAGCTGTCGGCGAAGTTCGCTGAGTACGCCCGCGTCGGTGGAACGGGCCACGATCACTCGTGCGGAGCGGCTCGGGTCACAACCAGCCAAACGAAGGCGCTGCCGGTTCTCCGCGGTGTCCGGCAGTGTCCCTTCGAGCAATTCGGCGGACACCTCCGCCAGGAGCTGATCGTCCGGCTCCAGAACCGGCATGGGCGCCGATCGCCGCAGGACCGCTTGACGCGCCCGAACCGACTGCAGGGCATTCGATGCCAACACGGCCAAAACCTGGACGAAAAGGACCATCGCATCGGACGCCGGGCCGGACTCGCGCGAACCCACGACCAGCAATGCGGCGGGGCCGCCGGCCGGGGCCAGAGGCCGGCAGACCGTCCAGGCGAACCCCCTCACAACACAGGACGCGCCCGGGCCGTTCGATACCCGTCCCTCGACCGCCATTTGAACCGCGTGCCTCAAGCCGGGATCCAACGGACCACAACCCGCTCGACCTTCTATCTCCCAGCCTTCCGCCACCGGCCGGGCGAGAGCACACACGTCGGCCCTCGAGAACTCGTTCGCCATTGAGAGGACGAGATCCTCGACCTCCCGTTCGCTGCGGGCTCCGACCATCAGGAGGTCTGTGAGAACAAGCGCCTTCATCAGGCGGGCATCATGTTGCTGCTCGTCGGCGCCGTCGCCCGGATGAAGGTCGCGGAAGATGGTGCCGTGCGTGAGGACCGCGGCGTGATGGGCGATCAGCTCGCCGGTCAGTGCCCCGCCGAACACCTCCAGGTCGTACAAACACAGCCTCGTGAGGGGCACCACCCGGTCACGCAGCCCATCGCACAATTGCTCGTACTCGAACAGGCGCTCAACCGATTCCCCACAGCGCGGGAACCACGCCAGATCACCGACGGCGCGCATCTGCGCATAACCGTCGTCGACAAACCCCTGGTAGGTCCCCGACCAACGACCGATCGCCATTCCCGGGTCGAATCGGCCGTCGGTGAGGTATGCCGCCTCCGTGGACAGGGCGGCGAGCTGGTCCGATCCCGGTTCCAGGCGCTCTAGACGTAGGTAGTCAGCAACCGTCTCCGACTCGCTGACGTCGAGAACGCTGATGCACTTCTCGCCGGCCGCCAGCCCGGCATCGAGGTATGCCCGCACCAGTCTGTCCCGCTCGGCCGTTCCGCGGTAGAAGGCGCAAACGTGGTCCCGTTCATCGACAACGACGTCGCCCAAGCCGCTTGCTCGCATCAGGATTCCCCCCGAGGGACGCGGCTGCACCCGGTTCCCACCCGCTGTTGAATGTCGTGCAGACGCAGGGCCAGGCTCAGGTTGAACTGAACCTCGGGATCGTGCAGATCGACGCCCAACAAGCTCTCGATCTTCCCGAGTCGGTATTTCAAGGTGGAGATGTGCACGTACAGGCTTGCCGCGGCGGCCGACGTATTCCGGGCGTTCAACAGTGTTCGGAGAACAAGGATCAGTTGCCCGTTGCTCGTGCGGTCGTGCTCCAGCAGTGGTCCTATCCAACGACCGAGGAACGCCTCGAACTCATCGCAGTTCGAGCGATCGAACAGCAGCTGATAGAGCCCCAACTCCTCGAAGGCCGCCTGAGGCTTGCCGACCGAGGGCAGAACTTCGGTGACCCAGCGGGCTTTCCTCAGTCCGGGCGCGAATTGGTCGGCTCCGCAACACGGGGGTCCCCAACCCGCCAGTATCTGCAACGCCCGGGTGAGAGCGAGTTGCCGGACGGTTCCGGCGAAGGCCGAGACCGCTCGGGCGTCCTCGGTCGGCAGGTACACGGCGACGCAGTCCTCATGGACACCAACGATCGGAATGCTCGCCGCAGCCCAACCGTTGGTGAGGAGCTCCGTGACCAGGCTCAGCAGCCGCGTCAGATCCGATTCGGTGTCCGAGGGAGACCCTTGCACGACGAAGGCGATTGGAGTGTGGGGTAACGACAGATTCTGGCCGAGTCTTCGTGCCTGGACGGCGACCGCCGGAAGCGCTCGTCCGTTCACGAGGTCCAGGAAGAACTCCTGTCGGTCGGTGGCCACGGCTCTTGCGGCTCGCTGCTCAGCCAGGAGGAGCAGGGCGCAGGCTGCTGCCGCCTGCTCGAGCCGGTGGTAGGACAACTCGTCCCCGAGGTGGTCGCACACGATCAGGAACCCGACGATGTCCCCGACCAGGAGAACCGGTGCGACTGTCAACGCCGGCGCCTCCGCATCGGCGTCCTGGAGCACGGGGCTGATCCGGCCACGCAGCAGGCGGTCGCGCAGGGCACGCGATCTGGCCCGGTCGAGGGCGAGCCGCTGCGGTGCGGGAGTCCCCTCGCCGGGCGAGGCCTCCGCAAGCACGCCTGCGCAGACGTCCTGCAGGACGACATGGCGACCGAGACACACAGCGAGGTTCTCGAGGACCCGACCGATGTCACCGGTGCTGACGGCAACCTCGAGGGGGTTGTCCTCCACAACAGCTGGCGGCCACGGATCGACCGCCGCAGCCGGATCCAGAGCCATGCCCGCCTCCTCCTCCCACCAAGAAGTCAGCTGAAACTCTGTGTTCCTGACAAGTTGACTCTCGGATGCCTACAACGTTCAAGCTCCAATTTCTAGGAATCTTGGGAACGCCTTCGGCCATATCGCGCACCGGAAGGGCCGCAGCGACACTGAGCAGCGTCGTGTTCACGGACGGTGCCCGGACCGAGCCCGGACCGCCGGAGGGGCCCGTCCAACAGCCAATATGTAGTTCGCGTAACACAGAGTATGTATCATGGGCGGGTGAAGACCGTGACCATCACCATCCCGCCAGAACTCGACGCACAGGCTGCCGCCGAGGCCAAGCGGCGCGGCATATCCAAGTCCGAGCTGATCCGCCAAGGCCTGCAGGCGGTACTCTCCGGCTCCTCCCCCGGCCCGGTGGGTACCGACGATCCATGGCGTGCCCTGGCCGGATTCGGATCTCCCGGCGTGCATGTCGAACCCGGAGAGATCGACGAGATCGCCTACGGATCGTGAAGTTCGCGGACACCAGTTGGTGGGTCGCCTGGGCACTGCCCGACGACGGCCGTCATGCCGAGGCCTTGGCGATGGTCGCTCAGTTGCGCGCCGGCGAACAGATGTTGACTACCTCGTTGGTGGTCGGCGAGACCTGGACGGTGCTGCGCAGGCGGGACAGCCACCGCAGCGCGGTGGCGTTCCTGGATCGGGTCGAGGCCCTTTCGGGGGCTCGACGGTTACTGGTCCACGCCGTCACCGAACGCCAGGACGCCGCAGCCCGAACCTGGCTTCGCAGACACGACGAGCGGGTCTACTCCTACGTCGACGCCACCAGCTTCGAGGTGATGCGCGATCGACGCCTGCGCGAGGCGCTCGCCTTCGGCCACGACTTCACCACTGCAGGTTTTCTCGAAGTCCGGCCCTGACCCTCGGGCCACGACTCCTTGACGCGGCGGCTTGGGCGATCCTTCCGATCCGGTTCGCGGTCAGGACGGCGGTGCGAGGTCGAACGCTCGGGCGAGGTGCATGACCGCTTCGGGGTCACCGTCGAGGGTGATGGTTCCCTCGGCGAGGGAGTCGGCGAGGGTGCGGGTGCCGTTGGTGAGTGCGATCAGCGTGCCGGTGTCGGCGGTGATCGATACCCGGGGCCGGTCGGTGGGCCCGACGCGCACGTCGATGTGGTCGTCGGTGATGTCGAGTCGGAAGGGCCGGCCGTCGATGGTCAGTTGATACCGCCCGTCCGCGTCGTCGGCTGCGGCTGGGTTGAATCGCGCCGCGACGGCCAGGGCGAGCGCTTCGGCGTCGATGTAGTGGTTGGCGCTGGGTTCGCCCAGGCGGGTCATGCCCCAGCGGGTCAGCCCGAGCAGTACGGGGCGTAGCGATTCCCCGTCACTGGTGAGTTGGTAGACCGTCGATCCGGCGGGCGGCGGAAGGGTCGCCTTGGTGATCACACCTGCTGTTTCGAGCTCCTTGAGCCGGTGACTGAGCAGACCGGTACCGATGCCGGGCAGTCCGTCGAGCAGGTCCTTGAACCGTTTCGGCCCGAGCAGCAGATCACGCAGGAGGAGCAGCGTCCATCGCTCCCCGAGCACGTCGAGGGCCGCGGCGAGACCGCAGTACTGGTTGTACGACCGCTTCATCACGAGGACGCAAGTCTAGTCTCCCGAAGCATTGACTTCATAAAATAGAAGTTCTAGCTTCTTATTTCTAAAGCGAAGGCCAATGGGAGCGGGGTGCGGTGGTGAGGGCGCTGATCGTGGGTGCCAGCGGCTACAACGGCGGCAATATCGCGCGACGCCTGGCTGCCGACGGCCATACCGTTCGCGGCCTGGTCCGTGACCCGGCCCGGGCGGCGGTGGGCCTGGACCAGGTGGTTCGCGGTGACGTGGTCACCGGCGAAGGGCTGCGGCCGGCGCTGGACGGGATCGATGTGGCCTTCTACTTCGTGCATGCCCTCGACGCCGGGCGCGGTACGGACGAGCTCGACGTACGCGCGGCATCCGCGTTCGTCCGTGCCGCCCGGGCGGCCGGGTTGCCCCGCGGCGTCTTCTTCACCACGCTGGCCGCGCCGCCCGGGGTGAAACCGCCCGTGTATCAGCACAACCGGCTCATCGTCGAGGAGATCCTGCTGGCCGGGATCCCGGGCATGACCGCCGTGCGGGCGGGCATGGTGCTCGGCGCCGGGTCACGCGGGCCCCTTCCCTACCTGCGGCTGGTGCAGCGCTCGCCGATCCTGCCGCTGGGCCCGTGGCGCCGAAACCGCGTCGCCGTGGTGGATGCCGCTGCGGCGACGGAGTCCATCTACCGTGCCGGGGTTCGTGACGACCTGGCCGGCCGATCGCTGGACGCACCCGCGTCCGCTCAGCCGACCCATGAGGAACTGGTGTGGGCGTTCGTCGATGCCCTCGGTCTACGTCATCACCGCGCAGTGATCCCCATGCCGGCGTCCTCGCCGCGCCTCGACGCGCGGCTGCTCGCGGCAGTGACCGGTCAGTCGTACGGCTTCTGCCGCTACCTGGCCGGCGGCACCCGGTTCGATTACGTGATCGACCCCGCGCGAGCCGAACCGTTGAGCGGCATCACGCCCGCCCCGATGAGCGTCGGTATCCGCGAGGTGGTGACCGCGCCCCGCGCGGCATTCCGAACCCCGCCGGCGAACCCGTGGGTGTGGTGCCGTCGCCGGACCGGGCCGAGGCGCACGATGCTCGCCACGGACGGCCTTTGGCACCTCGCAGCACGGCGCGTCGGGGAGGTCCGCAATGGCGACCGTTGACCTGCCGTTCGGGACCGTCCGCTACCGCACCGCCGGGCCCGACAGCACCGCACGGCCGGTCGTGTTCGTCCACGGTCTGCTCAGCGACGGAGGGTTGTGGGCGGGGGTCGCCGACGCGCTCGCACGGCGCGGCATCGGCTCCTACCTGCCGGACTGGCCGCTTGGGTCTCACACGATCGCGATGCGCCCCGACGCCGATCTCTCGCCGCGGGGCATCGCCTGCGGTGTGCCGGCATTCATCGAGGCGCTGGGGCTGAGCAACGTGACGTTGGTCGGCAACTCCGACGGCGGCGCGATCTGCCAGTTCGCGATCGACATCGATCACCGCCGTATCGGCGGGCTGGTGCTGACCAACTGTCCCGTCTTCGAGCAGTTCCCGCCGGCGCCGCTCGACCTGCTCACCCGAGTCCTGGCCGGGCCGTGGCTGCCGGTGGCGATCCGGCCGCTGCAGGCCCGCTGGATCCGCCATTCCCCGCTCGGCTACGGGCTGCTGACCAACCGGCCGATCGACCCCGCGCTCACCCGCCGCTGGATCCAGCCGCTGCTCACCGACCACGCAGTTCGCCGCGACATCCGACGCTTCCTGTCCAGGGTCAACGCCTCCGGCCCACTCGACCTGGCAATCACCGGCAGCAGGCTGGGCTCGTTCAACAAACCGGTGCGGATCGTCTGGGGTGCGGCTGACCCGTTCTTCAAACCCGCCTTCGCCCACCGACTGGCCGCCGCGTTCCCCAACGCCGATGTGATCGAGATCGCCGGAGGCCGAACGCTGCTGCCGCTGGACGAACCGCACCTCCTCGCCGCCGAAATCACCCGCGCGTTCCAACCCGCATCGACCGGATCGACCACCGAGAACTCCACCGGCGGCTGGAGCGACGAATGAACGAAGATCCGCCGACACACCGCGACACCGCCGAGGACGCCGAAGCCTTCGTCGGCTTCTTCGCCGAGGGGTTCACAGCCGGCGGCTTTGCGCACCTGCGGCTGGGCTCCCAACTGATCAGCACCGACAAGCACAGCGAAGACCGAAAGGTTTCACCCTTCATGCGCGGCCACGAGCCCGGGCCAAGAAAGCGGATGTCCGCATGACATCGACCCCCGACAACCTCAGCCGTCCTCCATCACAGGCCAGGAGTACCGCCATGTCCGCAACGCCCGCGCCCATCACGACTGCAGCCGAGCCGAACCCGCCGGCCACGACCATCGATGCCGCCGCGTTTGTCGCCGCCGCGCAACGGATCACCGACGAAGCCGCGCTCGAAGACGCACTGGCGTTGTTCCATCCCGACTGCGTCGCGGAATGGATCTTCGACGGCCTCTACGAGCGCCACGAAGGCATCGACGCGATCCGCCGCGCACTCGGGGCGACAATGGACGTGTTCCGCGACCACCGGATGGCCGGCCGCAAGATACTCGAATGCCACGACGAGCAGACGATCGTCAACACCTGGCGCGGCGGATTCCGCGGCGACGATCGCCAATTCGGTACCGAAATCTGGACCCTACGAGAGGGCCTCGTCGTGCATCACCAGATGTACATCTACCTGCGCCTGGTCCCCCGCTGGTCGATGACCGGCATCCTCCGCCAACTACGGATCCTCCTCACCTCACCACGAATCGCGACCTCACAACTCAAACACGAAGCCGTTCGGTCAGCGATCGCCGGCGACACAGGCCGGCGAACCTTCAGGCCATGGCGGCGCGTGCGGTCCGCGTGACGAGGGCGAGCAACGATAACTGCGGCAGGCGCCAGCCCCTCGCCCTACTGGCCGGACTCGTACTTGAACGAGATGTTCAGTCGCACCCGGAAGGCGGTCACCCGCCCGTTCTCGATGGTCACGTCCTGGCGGACCACCTCGGCGATCCGCAGGTCCCGGACGGTCCCTGCGGCGGTCGCCACGGCCTTGCGAGCCGCGTCCTCCCAGGACTCGCTGCTGACTCCGATCACATCGGTGACCCGGTAGACGCTGTCGGCCATCCTGCTCTCCTCCTTCGTGTGCTGAACCGCTGCCGGTGCTCGGCCGCTATGCGCGAGCGTCGCGGCCTTTGTGTTCTCGACGATCTTCGCGGGCGGCGCCGGGGGTTGTTGATCGGGGTGCCCCGTTGCTCCACGGTGTCCGCCCCGGAGACGGCGTTGTGCAGCGCCGCGGCCTGCCAGGGGCCTCGGCCTCGGGGATCAGGGCCCGTCCATCCCGCCGGGTCGAACAGGTGGACCGGTCGGTCACATTTTGTTCGGCCGCCTCGTCCTGGAGGGTGGAGCAGCGAACGCTGCCGTGGAGTGCCGGGAGGCTACGTTGATCCATGTCGAAGCCAGTACCCATGTCGAGCGGCCCGCCCCCGTGGTGTTCTCCTACATCGCGGATCTGTCGCGGATGCCGGAGTGGATGGACGTGATCGAGGGGTCGGTTCCATCCGAGACCC
>Ga0157362_1000656_pt1 | contig 12410 bp, 8 predicted proteins | sample AttlaeALBM3_FD_111480 | JGI IMG/M metagenome (GOLD analysis project Ga0157362, IMG submission 111480) | Fungus gardens microbial communities from leaf cutter ant in Ribeirão Preto, State of São Paulo, Brazil - Atta laevigata ALBM3 | ecosystem: Host-associated > Fungi > Mycelium > Unclassified ... | reverse complement strand
TGCCCCTCTTCGGGATGAGCCGGGTCGAAGAAGATGGTTCCATCGAATTTTCCGAAATGCCCCGTAAAGGCATTTCCGGTTTGTGTTCCCGCAAAGCCGATCGTGCTGCGAGCAGGATCAATCGTCCAGTCTGCGGCGACAACAGGTGTTGCGGCCAGAAAGCTCATGGCGAACGCTGAAAAGGCTGCTTTTTTAAGTAAAGCCATGATGTCAGTCTCCGTGTCTGGAAACAGATTTTCTGCCAGTGGCAGGAAGCATCTGTCGCAGGATGTTATCGTTCAAAACGAAATGGTGACGAAGGGCGGCGGCGACATGCAGCCCAATCAACGCCAGCAGAAACCAGCCGCCCCAGTGATGAACCGCTTTCAGTGCGGCTTCGACGGGGGCCTTGTTCTGCAATGTTGAAAGCACTGGCAGATCAGGCCAGAGGATGGTGCCGTACAGAAGAGTTGGAATTCCCAGTGCGGACACCGAAACCATGGCCCATCCGCTGAGCGGCATAAACATTTGCAGGCCGTATAGAGCCGCATGCGTCAGATGAGCCGCCATGCGCTCGAACCCCTTCATGTCACCGGGAAGCTCTGGCGGCCTGTGCGTCAGGCGCCAAATAATCCGCAGGGCAATGAGGACCATGACCGTAATGCCGATCGACTTGTGAAGCTGGTACAGCTGAAAAACACGCATCGGATCGAGAGACAGATGATCCATGACCAGCCCCATGACGATCAGGATCAGGATCCCCGCAGCGATCAACCAGTGAAGGATGATCGCCACGCCCGTATATCGCGTGATCCCGCGGCTCTGTTTTGCGGGCGCTGTCATGAACTCAGTCCTGCTTTTCGAAAGCGCCAGAGATCCGCAGCTGCACGGCATCGCTGACATACGGAACATACATCTTCACACCAAAATCGCTGCGCTTGATGGTGCCTGTTGCTTCAAAACCGGCTGTGTATTTCTTGTCGAGCGCATTCACACCTGCGCCGATGAAATGAACCTTGAGCGTCTCAGGTTTCGTAACACCATGAAGAGTCAGATTACCTGTGACGATGGCGTCGGCCTTGCCCGTGCGGCGGACAGAGGTGGATTCAAACGTGGCGTTCGGATACTGCGCCGCGTTGAACCACTGGTCGCCCTTGAGTTCTTCAGTCAGCTTGGCGCTGGTCGTCTGAACTGACCCAACCGGAATGCTCACGGAAAGATGGGACGCAGCCGGATTTTTGTCATTGAGGTCCAACGTGCCGGAAACGTCCGAAAAGACGCCCTGATAATTGGTGAACCCAAAATGCAGAACGGAAAATCCAACCTGCGTGTGGCCGGGCTCAACATTATAGGTGCCGGACTGAACTTGTTCAGGGGCAGTGACGACCTGAGCTGTTGCCGGATGCGGAACGACAGATGCAAATGTCAGAGCGGTAAGGGAAAGCAGAAAGAAGGAGGATTTCATGTCGGGTTCTCTGGTCAGAATGAAAAAGCAGGGACCGAGCAACAGGCCCTAAAAGAGCCTGTTGTGCATCCTTGTTGACCAGAAAACTAAGTGAGAATTCCCGGGGAATATATATAAACAACGGAAACTCATTGTTTCCTGTTTTTATGCCATTCCTTCTTCTGAAGCCCCCAGATAACCAGAAGCCTCGATTTCCTGCATATCCATGGCCTGTTCCATTTCCCGCAGAACCCGGTCATGGATCTGCCCTGCATGATGCAAGCGCAGGATTTCCTCCCGCCCCGCTCCTATGGCTTTTAGAACAGCTTCATAATGGGCAATTTCCTCAGGGCGATGCGTCGCGGTATCCTCCGCATACTGACGCGTCACATCCAGACGATAGCGGTATTGTTCGAGAAGACGCGGATGGCGCTCACTTCCGTCCGGAAGACGGGACGCCTCTTCAATGGCACGAAGCTGCGCCTCCGCAACCGCAATCCAGGCCCGGTTTTCATCCGACTGGATAACACGCAGTTCTGACGCTCCATTAATCCTGAGCAACCCAATCAAAGGCGCCAGCGTTGTCCCCTGAACCAGGACGGTGACCAGAATTGAGGCAAAGGCGCAGGCAAGCGCCAGATCACGTCCGGGGAACCCTTCCGGAAGCGAAAGAGCCGCCGTCAGGGTCACGACCCCTCTCATGGCTGCCCATCCCATAATCGTTGAAATGGCCACAGACGGACGCGCAAACCGTTCCGGCCAGCGCCGACGCAACAGACCGACAATGCCGTCCGATGCGAACAACCAAACAAACCGGGAAAACACCATCGCCACCAGCACGATCCCGACGGGATAGACAAGATGATGCAGAATATCGGGCGTGCCCCGAAGGCGCCCCAGAACACCCCGAAGGGATAACCCGATCAGAATGAACAGGACGGATTCCAGCAGAAAGACGAGCACTTTCCAGAATGCATGAGACTGAAGACGTGTCTCCGCATCAAAATCCCTGTGCTGATGCCAGCCCAGAACCAGCCCCGTGGCGACGGTAGCCAGAACACCCGAAACATGGAGATGATCCGCACCGATATAGGATACTTCGGCCAGAAGAACTGTCGTAATGATAACCATGTCGCTGTCGCGCAACCGGCGGATGACAAACAATCCCAGGAACCCGACGACAAGACCAATCAGCACCCCGCCCACAGAAACAACACAGAATGTTGTCAGGGCCTGAAGCGGACGAAAGATTCCTGTCAGAGCCGCAACAACCCCAAAGCGGAACAGAACCAGCCCCGTCGCATCATTCAGCAGACTCTCCCCCTGAAGCAGTGACGTCACACGACCGGGTAACGACAGGCGCTCCAGAGCCGCTTCGGCCGCAACTGCATCGGGCGGAGAAACAATCGCGCCCAACGTAAAACACGCGGCCCATGGAAGAGCAGGAACCACCAGATGCGCCGCCACACCTACGGCTGCGGTCGTGAACGTCGTGGTGCCAACAGCCAGAAGAAGGATACCGGACAGGTTTTTCCGGAACTCCCGCCAGGCTGTAAACCACGCACTGCTCATCAGCAGGGGCGGAAGAAAGACAACCATGACCAGTTCGGGGTCGATCGTGACTTCAGGTGACCAGGGCGAAAGAGCAAGCCCCGTACCTCCCAAAATGAACGCTGCTGCAGGAGGGAGCTTCAGTTTCCGCGATAACAGCTCAAGAATCAGGATGACAGTCAGAAGAAACAGAAAATACTCGTAACGCGCCGTATCAGACATGTTGCGTCCAGTGCTGCAGCCTGCTCAGGAAGAGAGGGATGTGACTCCGGATCTAGCACATCGAACGCGACACTGTTTCCAGTTCTCTGACTACTCCGGCAACGAAATCCGAAAAAGCCCGCGCCTTGGCACTCGTCAGCCTGCCAGAAGGATAGACGACCCACAAATCAACAGGCGGCAAAGACCAGCCCGTCAGACAGCGGACCACCGTTCCGCGTTCCAGTTCCGGCAGGAACATCCAGTCCGCCGCAATGGTCAGACCCAGATCCGCAAGCACGGCAGCCCGGATCCCTTCGGCCGCACTCAGGTTCAGACGCGAACTCAGTGTTGCGCTTACGTCTCTTCCCTGTTGGTGGAAAACATATCTTTCTCCATCGTCCCGCGCATAGGTGACAGCCTGATGCCGAACAAGGTCTTCCGGTGTTTCCAGAGCCAGGGACTGTTCCAGATACCGGGGCGTAGCAAGAACAGAGCGCCGCCCTCTTGCCATGCGCTTTGCAATCATCGTGCTGTCGTTCAGAGGCCCCACGCGAATGGCAACATCAATTCCTTCCGCCACCAGATCCACACGCCGGTCATCAAGTTCGATATCCATTTTCAGTCGGGGATGTTCCTTCAGAAACTCACCAAGACGGGGCACAATCTGAATCCGCCCGAAGGTTGTCGGAACTGCAACCCGGAGCCTTCCCTGCAAACTGAACGTACTGTCACGCGCCGCAGTATCGGCATCCTCCGCATCGGACACGATCCGGGCCACACGCTCGAAATAACGCTGCCCTGCATCCGTCGGTGTCAGGCCATGTGCAGAGCGAAGCAGAAGCTGCACGCCCAACTGGCGCTCAAGCTGTGCAACGGCCTTTGAGACCGCTGGCTGCCCAAGATGCATCAGCCGCGCCGCCGCAGAAAAAGAGCCACTTTCAACGACCCGTACAAAAACGGTCATGGCCTGAAGACGATCCATTTTATTATTCCATTATGGAATTCTCTCTATACTAAAATGATAACTGCCAATCCAATACGGAAATCTTCATCCTCAGGAACACAGCGCAGATAGCGCGTTTCACACAGGATTTTTTCCCATGGCCGATCTTCTCTTTTCCCCGAAATTCGTTGGGTCCATGCGGCTCGAACATCGCATCGTCATGGCACCCCTGACCAGAATGCGTTCCAGCATCGGCAATCTGCCCAACGACCTGATGCGCGAATACTATACCCAGCGCGCCACGCCGGGCGGTCTGCTTATTTCAGAGGCCTCTCCGGTTGCCCTGACCGGATATGGCTTTGAACGCGCCGCTGGAATTTACGATGATGCACAGATCCCCGGCTGGAAACGCATCACGGATGCAGTTCACGCCAAAGGGGGACGTATGTTCCTGCAACTCTGGCATGTCGGTCGTCAGTCCGCACGCAGCCTTCAGCCCGGCGGCGCTGCACCTCTTGCCCCTTCCGCCATCAGAGCCGACGGCACAGCATGGACGCTCAACGGCACAGTCCCCTATGACATGCCCCGCGCCCTGGAACCCAATGAAATCCCATCTCTGATCAATGCCTACCGCCAAGCCGCAGCGCGCGCCCTTCAGGCAGGATTCGACGGTGTGGAAATCCACGGCGCCAACGGCTATCTGCCCGACCAGTTTTTGCAGGACGGCACGAACAAGCGCACCGACGCCTATGGCGGCCCACTCGAAAACCGCGCGCGCTTTCTTCGGGAAATTACTCAGGCGGCGATTGACGTATGGGGTGCCAATCGCGTCGGAGTCCGACTCACGCCAAGTGGATCTTACGGATCAATGTCCGACAGCAACCGACACGCCACATTCAGCTATGTCGCCACGATGCTGGAGACAATGGGGGTTGCCTATCTGCACATCGTTCAACCACGGGTCGGCGTAGATGCAGAACCCGACCCGGTCGATGTGTCTGTCCTGCGTCCCCTCTTTTCCCGAACCATCATCGCCACAGGCGGTTTCACAGCCGAGAGCGCCGAAAGGCTTCTGGCATCCGGGAACGCAGACCTGATCGCATTCGGACGCGCCTTCATCGCCAATCCGGATCTGGTCTTGCGATTACGGAATCATTGGCCGTTGAACCGATACGACCGTTCAACCTTCTATGGTGGAGATTTTCATGGCTATACGGACTATCCGACGTTCAGCGGAAATTTGTAAATGACGTGCCATCCGGAACTATAACCATTTAAAAATAGAATCCAATCCAGTCCAAAGTCTCATGACCAGAAGATAATGATTACAACGAGGCAGTTGAATGGTTCAAAAAACCAGTATTTTTGAGGATTTCTTCGTTTTTTCATTTATCCTGAGTTGATTAGAATGTGGAGAATGAGGCAGTCCGGCTTCTTTGATGTTAAAGAGCGGACCGCCATTCGATCTGTTACTGATATTCAGGACCCTAGTCATCCAGCGAGTGGCAGCTCTCGATCTGCTCGAAACGCAGATCGAAAACGCCCCAAAGAACCGTCAATTAAATCACCACAAGCCTGGAAATCACGTGCCAAGCGCATCAATTAGCGGTTCTTCGATCCCTCCCTTTGTAGGGGGAGTGCCAGAATCCTTGCAATTCTACCACCTGACGTTCAGCCGGCCTCTCCCACATCCTTGACGGAAGCATCGGCTTGTCCCTTGCTCCAGTAGCCGGATGCTTTGATCCACTGGACTGGAATCCGGCGTTCATCCAGAAGATACTGACGCACGGCTTTTGCCACACGGCTTTCAGCAGCAACCCAGACAAAAGTCCGCTCCGAAATCTCCAGATTTTTCAGAGCAGCAAGAATGTCCGCAGCGTCATCCGCCTGTTTCATAGGTCGATGAACCCAATGAGCAACATGACAGGCTGTAGTGACAAACACCTGTTCGTCCTCCTTCCCTGGCACTGTTACGAGAGTAGTAACCGGCATTTGAGCTGGCAGTTCCTCAACGCGTCTCCCGATCGCGGGAAGCGCCGTTTCGTCGCCGATAAGAAGCCAGTGTTCAATTTGTCCGGAAACAATCTGCGACCCACGCGGACCGCCGATTTCCAGATAATCACCAGGTCTGGCAGACCTCGCCCAAGCTGCAGCTGGTCCGCCAGGGTGGTTGACGAAGTCCAGACATAACGTCCCATTCTGCGGGTCATATTGACGCGGCGTATAATCGCGCGGCGTCAATGTCCCATCCGGCCCTGGTACAAAGATCTTAATGTGATCATCAGGAGCCAGACTGGTAAAACCGGCAAGCTCGCGCCCCCCCAGAGTAATACGAATCATGTGGGAAGTAAGATGCTCAACAACATGGACCTCGAGACGACGTCGGACAAGTTTATGTCGCACACGCCGAATTTCGGGACTGGCACCACGATTTGAGAAAGACTGCAAAAGCTTCATGACCATGTATCCCTATCTGCCGGCAAACCGGTGACTGTAGATACACAGACGCACAGGCTGCCAGCATTCTACTGTCAGTTTCTGCGCGTTGTTTCACGTTAACGCATACGAAAGTGCGATCGTACAAAGATCGCTCTTAACCCCCGAAGCAGACCCTTCAGAACCCGAGTCTGTCAACGATTTTCTCGGCACTCCCTTTACCCAATGTCCATTGCTAATAAAAAAGAGACAATTTAAAATATTAAAAAAACAAAATTACTTATTATTAATAATATTTCCCATCATACAACTATTATTTCAATAAAATAGGAATATATTGTTGATTAAAACGAGATATTACTGCACAAAACTTCTCTGCGCTCGCACCAATCATCTTCAACAAGAGAAAACGGCGCATATTTATAGACAATATTGGCCAGCCCGATCCTCATGGTGACCCGTATGATACCGACAGTTCGGATGAAGAATCCCGTCTGCGATTTCTGGTCGGAAAAGAGATGCTCGGGCGTGAGCTTGAAATGCGGCTTTTTCCTGTGAACCTTTGAGACAAAACCCTGCTGTTCCAAGAAATCCTCATTGGCTTTTGAGCGATAGGCCGTGTCTGCCCAAACGCTAGAGGCCGTGTTGATTTTATCCAGCAGGCCTCTCTCAACAGCGCGCCATCACCGGCAACGGCATCAGTTGTCTTCCACTTCCGGATGAACCGGAACTGCCGGTTGATGGAGATGTGTGGCTTGTAGCCAAAGGGCAGGATGGTAAGATTACTCGATGGCATGCTTCCATCATCCTGTTGCTTCGCTTTGGTGAACTTCAGCGTCCAACGCGCATGGCGATCCTTGTGGGACAATTTGGATGACTTACCCTGCCAGTCTTCGGGAATACGCCCTGCCCGGAGATCCGCTTTCTCTGCGTTCGTTTTACACTGCTTTGGAGCAGCCACCAATGTAACATCCAGGATTTAGCCCCACATCGACAGAATAACCAGCCTTACGCAGGGTTGCGCCAAAGCGATTGAACAGACCGTCAATCGCGCAAGCGGCCCTCAACATCAAACAATCCGGACCACTTCATCTTCCAACTCCCACCAATCAAATTAAAAAATGAAACCACAGACATAACTATAGAACCAGATGAATTTTAGATTACTAAATATTGTCAAATTATTTTATTTGCAACCACAAAATTACCACAGATATTATTCCTTATTATAAAATATTCATTTGATCCATATTTTCTCCAACAAGCCAGAAATTCTATTTATGAAGATGAGAAATTGCCATTGATGAAAAATAATATTTTTTATTAAAAATGGTCGAATTTATATAGATGTTTTGTTACATTCTCAGAAATATTAAAAAAAATCCATAAACCACGATTTAAAAGACGTTGTGTTTCAAGACCCGTATCGTCCCGCTTTCCCTATCCTTGCTACCTTTGTCGGGGACCGAGCTGAATGAATGCCATTGTCGTCACCGCGCTAAGGCGACCACTTACCTTTGTCGTTCTATCGATTATGATCGTGCTGCTTGGCGTGATGTCGATTCTCAAGACGCCCACGGACGTCTTTCCGAACATCAAAGTGCCAGTCGTTGCGGCCATCTGGACTTATCCGGGACTTCTGCCCCAGGAATTTGCAGGTCGTATAACCTATAACTTCGAACTGGCCGTAACCACGACCGTTCAAAATATCGAGCACATGGAGTCCAGCTCCTATTACGGCCGCTCGATCGTCAATATCTATTTCCAGCCCGGAACATCGGTCGGTACCGCCGAAGCCGAAGTGTCGGCTATCGCACAGACCGTGCTGCTCGGGCTCCCGCCCAAAGTCCCGGCGCCAATGATTGTGGCCCTGAACCCGTCGCAGGTTCCGGTCATTGCCCTTCAGATGACGTCTGACAAACAGACGCCCTCCGATCTCTTCAAGCTCGGTGTTATTCGCGTTCGTCCGCTCCTTGCCACGGTTCCCGGCGCCATCGTCGCCCATCCTTACGGCGGCATGGACAGCTTCGTCATGGTCTCTCTCGACCAGAAGCAGCTTCAGGCTCACCACCTCTCCGCAGCAGACGTTCAGGCAGCCCTGACCGCCCAGAACATTGTTCTGCCAGCAGGTGACCAGAAGATCGACGCGACGGACTGGATGGTTCAGACCAACGCTGCCCCAGAATCCATGGACGATATCGCCAATATTCCGGTCAAGCGCGTTGGCAATGCGGTCATCTATGTGCGCGACGTCGCTTCGGTCTATCGCGGTGGCCATCCCCAGACGAACCTTGTGCTGGTCAAAGGCCGCCAGGGCGTCGAGATGATCACCCAGAAGGGCGGCACGGCTTCCACGCTCGATGTGGTTGCGGCCACCAAGGCCCTCCTCCCGCGCCTGAAGGCGATCCTGCCGCCTGACGTCCATATCTCCATCCTGTCCGACGCCTCCATCATGGTGAAGGATCAGATCAAGGATGTGGTTCAGGAAATGATCACCGCGTCGTTCCTGACCGGTATCGTGGTTCTGCTCTTCCTCGGTTCCTGGCGCTCAACGGTCATTATCGCGACCTCAATTCCGCTCGCCATCCTGTGCTCGATCATCGCTCTTGGATGGGCCGGTCAGTCGATCAACGTCATGACGCTCGGCGGTCTGGCTCTCGCAGTCGGTATTCTCGTCGATGACGCCACGGTGATGATCGAGAACATCGATACCCATCTCGAAATGGGCAAGGATCTCGAAACCGCCATCATTGATGCGGCAAACCAGATCGTCATCGCGACCTTCGTCTCCACGACCTGCATCTGCATCGTCTGGCTGCCGCTGTTCGAGCTGGATGGCGTTGCAGGCTACCTGTTCATGCCGATGGCCCTTGCCATCATGTTCGCGATGATCGCGTCCTTCATCCTGTCGCGAACCCTTGTTCCGACCATGGCGAAGTACCTTCTCGCAGGTCATGTGCATCACCCGGCCGGCGCACCTGGCCCGGATGAAGACCCGTACGGGATTCATGACTCTGCGATCGATATCTCGAATCCGCATGCGACCCAGCGTCCGCCGTCCGGCTTCTTCAGCCGCTTCCAGAAGGGCTTCGAGGCGCGCTTCACCAGCTTCCGTGAAGGATACAACACAATCCTCACACGCTGTGTGGAACGCCGTGGTGCTTTTGTCGGCGTCTTCATGATGCTGTCCATCGCATCCATGGGGCTCTATTTCATCGCAGGACGGGACTTCTTCCCCGAAGTGAAATCCGACGCCCTTCAGATGCACATGCGCGCACCGCTCGGAACGCGTATTGAAGTCGCAGGCCGGATTGCCGCCCTCGTGGATGACCGTATCAACCAGCTTCTTCCGGGCAAGGTCGAGAACATCATCTCGAACTGCGGCCTTCCTGAAGGACCGCATAACCAGGCCTTCATCCCGACCCCCTCTATCGGGACGCAGGATTGCGATCTGACGATCGCCCTGAAGAACTCTGAATCCCCCGTCTGGGATTACCGTGCTCTCCTGCGCAAGGATCTCTCCAAGCGCTTCCCGGGAACGGTCTTCACCTTCCAGCCTGCGGATCTGACAAACAAGATCCTGAACTTTGGTTCCGCTGCTCCCATCGACATCCAGCTTTCCGGCCCGGATGCCATGGAGAACTACAACTACGCCAAGCACCTGATCGGGCTGATTCGCCAGATCCCGGGCACGGCAGACGTGAATATCCAGCAGACAATGTCTACACCGACACTGTTGGTGAATGGCAACCGAACCTTCAGTCAGGCGACTGGCGTGACAGAGAACGATCTTGCAACCAACGAACTGCTGACGCTTGCCGGTTCCGGCGTTGTCGATCCGCAGTTCTGGCTTGACCCAGTCGACAATGTTACCTTCCCGCTCAACGTCTACACGTCACAGGACCAGCTCACCCATCTCAATGACCTGCTGACCATCCCGGTCGACAAGGGAGACGGTGACCCCAACGACAAGACCCAGCTTCTGGGCGCCATTGCCAATGTCGTGGCAGCCGGCACCCCGGGCGAAGTGTCGCACTACAACTCGATGTCCGAAATCGACATCTATGTGAACATCGAAGGCACCGATATGGGTTCCGTGCTGGACAAGGTGCGTCAGGTCGTCGCCCACGACGATCATAACAAGCCAACCTCCGCCGAAGTCGATATTCACGGCCAGGCCACAACGATGGCAGGCGCCTACAAGCAGCTCATCCTTGGTCTCGCGATCTCGATCGTCCTGATCTATCTGCTGATCGTGGTGAATTTTCAGTCCTGGCTGGACCCGTTCATCATCATCACGGCTCTGCCGGGTGCACTCGGCGGCATCGCATGGGCTCTGTTCCTTACACAGGCACGCCTGTCCGTACCGGCCCTGACGGGCGCCATCATGTGCATGGGAACTGCAACTGCGAACTCGATCCTCGTGGTGTCCTTTGCCCGTGAACGCCTCGAAATCCACGGCGATGCGCTTAAAGCCGCTATTGAAGCCGGTTATGGCCGTATCCGTCCGGTCATCATGACCGCGCTGGCCATGGTCGTGGGCATGATTCCGATGGCGACATCGAACTCGACCAACGCGCCCCTCGGCCGCGCCGTGATTGGTGGCCTAATCGTCGCAACGATCTCGACTCTTCTCTTTGTTCCCTGCGTCTACGCAATCCTCCACAACCGCACATCGCGTCAGAAGGAAATCGCCTGATGGCTACCTCCCCCAAACTCATCGCCGCTGCGGGAGGGTGCCTCCTCGCGCTCTATGTCGGCTACATCGTGGTTGACCGCATCCATGTCTCTACTGCCCTCGCGGTCGAGACCAAGGAAAATGCTCTGCCCGACGTTGCCGTCGTCAAGCCGATCCAGTCACCCAAGAAGGTCGCCCTGACGCTGCCCGGCAATATTGACGCCTGGTATCAGGCCCCGATCTATCCGCAGGTCTCAGGCTATGTGAAGATGTGGTACAAGGACTACGGTGCCCGCGTGAAGCAGGGCGACGTTCTGGCCGAGATCAACGCCCCAGCGCTGGACGCGCAATACGCACAAGCGAAGGCTGATCTCGCGTCGATCATGGCAAAGTACAACCTGTCCAATGTCACGCTCCAGCGCTGGCAGGCCATGGGCCGCTCCCAGTCCGTCTCGGGGCAGTCTGTCTCCGTTGCTCAGGCTGACCAGCAGTCTGCAAAGGCTCAGGTTGAAGCCGCCGAACGGAACGTTGCGCATTTCGAGGCACTCGAACGCTTCAAGACGATCGTTGCACCCTTCGATGGTATCGTGACCTCGCGTGACATCAATGTCGGCGACTACGTCCATGACGGCGGCGGCAATCTCAACGCTGCTGGTGCGGCCTCCGAACTCTTCACCGTGGCTGACGTGCACAAGTTGCGTCTCTTCGTCTCCGTGCCGGAAGTCTTCCAGTATGTTCTTCAGCCGGACATCACAGCCGACGTTAGCGTGCCGCAGTTCAAGGACCGCAAGTTCAAGGCGAACTTCCTGACGACCGCACGCGGCTATGATCCGAACACCCGTACCTCCACCACAGAGTTCGAGATGGACAACCCGAACGAAGTTCTGTGGCCGGGCACCTTTGCTTCGGTGGAGCTCAAGGCGAACAATGAGAACTCGCATCTCTACGAAGTTCCCACGAGTGCTCTGGTCTTTCAGGAAAAGGGCATGCAGCTCGCCGTGGTGCGGGACGACAACACGGTCCATTTCCAGAACGTGACTGTCGGACGCATGGCTGATACGGCAACGGAAATTCAGGCTGGTATCGGCCCGAACGACCGCGTGATTGCCAATCCTCCAGCGGATGTGCTCGAAGGTGATAAGGTCAACGTGACCGTGCCGCAGCGCGGCTACAACCAG
>Ga0157362_1000655_pt1 | contig 12411 bp, 13 predicted proteins | sample AttlaeALBM3_FD_111480 | JGI IMG/M metagenome (GOLD analysis project Ga0157362, IMG submission 111480) | Fungus gardens microbial communities from leaf cutter ant in Ribeirão Preto, State of São Paulo, Brazil - Atta laevigata ALBM3 | ecosystem: Host-associated > Fungi > Mycelium > Unclassified ... | reverse complement strand
TTATAGCCTGCATCCTTTGGTCGGAGAGCGGGCAGGCACCTGGTCCATGACCGTCACTAAAAACTGGCGGCTTACTTTTCGTCTCAATGAGCAGGGACAACTCTGCGATATGGCTTTGGAGGACTACCATGGCGCTTAAGATGCATAGCTCGCTCGCAGTCCATGTCGGGGACTGGATCAAAACTGAGCTTCTTGAGCCTCAAGATATCAGGATCAACACTGTCGCCGAGCATCTGGGCGTTTCCCGTCAGGCGATCAGCGCCCTTCTGAATGGGAGGTGTGGGCTAACCGCAGAGATGGCGATCCGCTTTGAAAAGGCCTTTGGCGTACGAGCCGAAACGCTGATGCGCATGCAGAGCACCTTCGACCTTGCCCGGGCCAGAGCACATACGAGCAATTTGTGCATTCAGCATTTTGGAATCCCAAATTGGGCAGATACCGTGGAGCGGCGGGTATGAAGCAGCATATTATCATATAGACAGGGCAGGGGTTTATTCGACTGCCCCTCCCAACTCATCTCGACTGCTTCATTTGGTGTGCGAATTGGGGACGACTTATCCAAGGCGATAAGGGAGAGAGCCGTGCTTTCTTCCAACCTCTCAATCTTTCCGTGCTAGACTGCTGGCCTTCTGAGTATCGTCGCCAGGCGTAACGCCCGGCTTGCACGATCCGTCTTAGAGCCTGTTTGGAAACTCACGGATGGGCATCTCTGCGTGTGAGATTGGCGCCCATCCCCCCTGGTCCCTATCTACTTCCGATAATACAACAAATCGGAAGTAAGAAAATGGCGGAAGACCGCCATTTTTCGTCTATCGGCAATCTTATCTCGGTACGCGTTATCGACCAATCCGATCGGCAGACGACGACCAACGTCGACGGTTATCTTTTGAGCGTTTTAGCGCCCAGTTCTCGAGTTTGAGCATTGCCAGGTTCTCGCATCGCAGAACGGAGATATAAGCCCTGAATCCGTCTCGAGCGATCCACTCGAACATCAGACGAAAATCCTCGGGCAGGCGCGCTTGCATGACAGAGGGGATCGTAAAGCCGCGGCTTGGGCGTATTCCAGCATCCCTCAGAATAGACGCTGCGGCACGAGCCGTCACGCTGTCGCCTGCAAGCTCAATGGCCCGACCGAGGTGCTGGTCGGGTTTCTCGAACGCCTCTGCAGCGAACCAGGCAACATCCTGCACCGAGACAAGCTGCATGACCTGATCCGACCTCAGATAAGTCTCCATCATGGAAAGCATTGTGATCCGAAAGATCAGGCTCGAAAAGTTCTCCATAAAGGCCGCAGGACGCAAAATCGTAGATGGCAAGCTCAGCGACGCAATGTGCTGCTCGATCGCCCATTTGCTTTGGAAATGGGGCACGCCACTCTCCTTGGCAAGGCTGGCAAGCCTCTTCCCCTGTCGCTCCTCACCAGCTGGACCGATCTTCATGGGCGACTGGACAGATAAAACGCCTTCTGCCCCATCAAGCGCCACCCGCAGGGAGTGTTCATCGTCCAGATTACCATGGGCGAGCTCAACTCCATGCTTCGCCAGAGCGACTGCTTTTGGCGACCGCGGATCCCGAACAAGCGCGCGAACGTGCCAATGCCCTCGACGTCGCATCTCGCGGATCGTGGCTCCGCCTTATTGTCCGGTTGCGCCCGTAATCAGAATAACTGGTTTTGACATCTCGGCCCCCTTACTGAAGAGGCACAATAAGCCGTTCCCGTTGGACAAGGCAGATGCGGCATCGTAGACGCATTGTTCCATATCTGGAACACGAGCCCATGAACTCAGATGATCTCGGCAGCTTTCTGCGCATCGCGGAGACCATGAGCCTCAGCGCAGCCTCGCGCGTCACGGGAACACCTAAATCATCGCTCAGCCTGGCATTGTCCCGTCTGGAGAGGGAAATAGGGGCGAAGCTATTCGAGCGCGGCACGCATGCCCTCAGACTGACCGAAGCTGGACGCATACTTCTGATCCACGCAAGACGCGTCTCAGACGATTTGAGTGAGGCCACAGCGGCCCTCGATGGGGTGACGGGGCACCTCGAGGGGTTCTAAAAATCAGCGCAGCAACGACATTCGCAATCGGGCTGGTGGCGCCGATGCTGCCGCATTTTCTGCGAGACTACCCTGATCTGCGCGTCCATCTTGAGGCTGAGAACCGGATCGTCGATCTGGCGAGGGAGGATGTCGACGTGGCAATCCGGATAGGGGCAATGCCCGACTCTGACCTGATCGCTACCAAGCTGGGCAAGATCGAATTATGGCCCTACGCCAGCCCGTCCTATCTCACGGCAAGGGGTACGCCCCAAACGCCGCAGGACCTGGCCAATCACGAGTTGATTGGGTGGACCGATCAACCGTCGATCTGGCGTTTTACGGATAACTCGAAGTGCGAGCATCGCGTGCCCGTTAATGTTCGATCCTTCATACCGGAGCCTGCCGTCCTGCAGGTCGTCCTCGAAAACGGGGGAGGGGTCGGACGTCTACCTGCCTTTTTGGCACGTCCCTTGATCGAGCAGAGTCGGCTTGTACGACTGTTACCCAATTTAGAAACGGAGAATGTGGAGGTGCATGTCGTTTACGCCGCGCATCGGAGCCACTCCTCCAAAATCCGGGTGTTTATTAGCGCTATGCGCGTACACTTGGCCCAGTAATAGGAAGCTTTGATAAGTCGACCTGCTACAGGCGATCGCATTGAATAATCTACAGGCTAATCAGCAAAAAACAGACCGTCATAATCAGCCACACTCAACCGCCTCAACTGACCGAGCGATCTTCAGCAGGGCCGCTCGAAGCCACTGATGAGCGAGATCCTCGCCATATGAGCTATGCCAGAGCATCTCGATCCCAACTTTAGGTAGCACAACTGGCGGTGGGCTTGTTGCGAGCCCAAAGATATCAGCAAGCTTTTTCCCCGGCCCACTATGCATGGTAGCCAAGACGGGTGCGCTGCCAACCAATGGTGCAATACTCATGAAGCGCGGCGTTGTAACAGCAATCATCCGCTCCAATCCGATCCCCGCAAGCGCCTTATCTACGACGCCATTTTCTCCTGCCCGCAAGCTGGTCAGTAGGTGAGGAAATTTCAGGAAGTCAGGAAGCGACAGGGGCGAATTCAAGCCAGTCTGGGCTGGGCTGAAAAGCGTGAGATAATCTTCCTCCATCAGCAGGCGCCTCCTGTGATGAGTTTGCGCGTTTCCGAACGGTCCGATACCGATGCCGAGGTCGATCCTGTCCTCGTCAAGTGCCTGCAAGACATCTTCGGGGTCAATATTGTGTATCCGCAGACGAATGCCAGCTGCCGACCTTCGAATATCCGCAAGCAAGTTCGGCATGAGCAACATCTCCACACTGTCAGGCATGGCGATCCGAAACAGCCGGTCAGACGTTGTCGGATCAAAAGTGGCTTCACGGCCAAGAAGCGTCTGCACGCCGAGCAGCGCCTCACGGACCGAATGCAGGAGAGATTCCGCACGGGGAGTCCTTATCATCCCTCCACCACGTCGGGTCAGTAGCTCGTCGCCAAACAAAACCCGTAACCGTCCCAGATTGTGGCTCATCGCCGACTGCCCGATACCCATGAGCTTTCCAGCACGCGTCACACTTCTCGTCTCCAGCAATGCATCGAGCGCAATGAGAAGGTTGAGATCAAGCTTTGCTAAATTGATGTGATCGATGCTCACTATTACAACCATTCGTTTGATCGATTTTCTTCTATTCCCTAGATTCTGGTTATCGGCAACCAGGAAACGACATCCTGGTCGCAGTTATCGAGGAGCAATCGATGGGATTGGAGCCGCCAGAACTCGCGGATGTATCATCTGCGATCCGTAGGGTATCCGAAGAAATTACGGTGGCCTTGAGCGCATTAGACGCCGCAGTCTGCCAAGAGGCTGCTCGTCTGATCGTCTCCGCTAAACGCCTCTATTTCACGGGAGCAGGACGCAGTGGAATAGGAATGGGTATGATCGCGATGCGTTTCATGCATCTCGGTTTTGACGCCCATATGATTGGCGAGCCCACGGCACCAGCGGTTGGCCCCGGTGATCTGGTCGTCGTACCGTCCGGCTCCGGAACAACGGAAAGCGTCCTGTCCTTAGCCCGCAGGGTCAAGTCTGCGGGTGCGCAAATCGTAGCCTTGACAACAAACAAAGAGAGCCCGCTCGCCGCGCTTGCTGACTTATCAATCATTATCGCCGCAGCGGGGAAGCAGAACTCTGACGTGGCAAGGTCGACGCAATATGCCGGCTCTCTCTTCGAGCAAGCGGCAATCCTGACTTCGGAGAGCCTGTTCCATTCAATCTGGCAGGCCAACAAAATCGCAACAAATGTGCTTTGGGCACGTCATGCAAACTGGGAATAACATCATGAAACTTCAGGTAGCCATTGACCTTCCGACAACGACGGATGCGCTTGCTCTGCTCGAGAAGGTCGCCTCTTCCGTCGATATTATCGAAATTGGAACGCCGCTCGTCAAAGCCGAAGGACTTGCGGTCCTCAAGGCGCTAAAGGCCGCCTATCCCGAGAAAGAACTCTTTGCAGATTACAAGACCATGGATGCTGGTAAGCTGGAGGCGACCATGGCGTTCGAAGCCGGTGCTGACTCTGTGGGCGTTCTCGCACTTGCAAATGACGCGACGATCGTCGGCGCAGTCAAGGCGGGGCGGGCACACAACAAGCGCGTTGTCGCCGATCTTATCGGCGTACCGCCTCAGGCACGCCTGACCCGTATCGCCGAATTACGTGAGCTTGGTGTTGAGCATGTAGAGTTACATGCAGGGCTGGATGAGCAGGCAGCCCCAGGATATAGCGTGTCCACACTTCTGGAAACAATCGCTGGCAGCTCTCTACCGTTTGCCGTTGCTGGGGGGATCAACATCTCGACCGTCGGCATTGTAAAAAATGCCGGGGCATCCATTGCCGTCGTGGGTGGCGGCATTTACGGGGCAGAGGACCCAGCGGAAGCCGCCAAGGCGCTACGCACTGCCATCATCGCCTAAGCCAAACGTGATACTGGCCGGTCCGGGACAGCGTCTCCGACCGGCTGATATAGCTGGCGAAGCGCGCCCATCAATCCGCGCGCGCTTCGCCAAGGTCAATCAGCCATGCGGATGGAAGACGACTTTCGTGCATTTATCGCTTTTGTCCTGGAAGATCTTGTAAAGATCAGGAGCGTCCTCGAGGCTGGTTGAGCGATGACTGATGATATCGGATGGATCGATCTTCCCGTCCAGGATCAGCTTCAGAAGGGGGTTCAGATATTTCTGCACATTAGTCTGTCCGGTGCGCAGGATCAGCCCCTTGTTCATGAGCGGACCGACCATGATCGGCCCGGCAGGACCGGCATAGACGCCAGGCATCGAGACGATGCCGCCGGGACGGCAGGCGAGGATTGCCTGGTTGAGCGCGAAGGGTCGCTCGATCGATGTGACGGCCGACAGAACCGCACTTGAGATCTTCTGAGCCGTCGTATCTGCACCATGGCTTTCCATGCCGACAGCTTCAATGACCGCATCGGGACCGAGTCCTCTGGTCATCTCCACGATTGTCTTCTGAATGTTCTGCTGAGAGAAGTCTATTGTCTCAGCACCACTCGCACGTGCCAGCGCGAGACGCTCGGGCACCTGATCCACCGCGATAACGCGTTTTGCACCAAGAATAAAGCAAGAGCGGATCGCCATGAGGCCCACGGGGCCGCAGCCGAACACGACGATCGTCTTTTCGTACTCGGGCTTGATATCGCAGTATTCAGCCGCCTGATATCCGGTAGGGAAGATATCGGATAGAAACAGGACTTTCTCGTCTTCAATCCCATTCGGCACCTTGATCGGACCGACATCGGCGTAGGGAACGCGCAGATACTCGGCCTGACCGCCCGGGAAACCACCTGCAATATGCGAGAACCCGAAAAGCCCGGCAAGAGGATAGCCGTACACCCCAGCCTCCATCTTACCATTGGGATTAGTCCGCTCGCAAAGGCTCCAGTAACCCCATCTACACTGGCGACAGTCGCCGCAGCCGATGGTGAACGGCACGACGATCCTGTCGCCCACCTTCAGCGTCTTGTTATCCTTCCCGACCTCCACGACCTCGCCCATCGTTTCATGACCTAGAATATCGCCACATTCCATGGTCGGCATAAAGCCGCCGAGTAGATGCAGATCAGATCCACAAATCGCACAGGACGTGACCTTTATGATGGCATCCTGTCCGTGTTCGATCTTGGGATCGGGCACGGACTCACACGAGATTTTACCCTTGCTCTGCCAGGTAACTGCTTTCATCAAGAAAATCCTTTAATAAAGCTATCAGGCCTATTGCTGCTGAGATAGCGAATTCAGGTGGGATCTCGTCCGGCTGGTTCGATCCCATCGCATAGATGGAAGTAATTCAGGCTGGCTGCTGTGCTGTCGGCGATATGGTCTTCAACAGATAGGGCGCGGTGATGCTTCCCGCCGTTTGAGCCACAGCAGCGGGCGAGCCAGCTGCGATGACTGTGCCGCCCTCAGCCCCTGCACCGGGCCCTATATCGATAACCCAGTCTACCTTCGCCACGGAACGCATGTCGTGTTCAACCGCCACAACGGTGTTCCCGGCATCGACCTGTCCATGCAGATGTTCCATTAGACGATCGGCATCTGCAGGATGAAGGCCAGAGGTCGGCTCATCGAGGATGTAGAGCGTATCACCCCTCTGTGCGCGTTGCAGTTCAGTTGCCAGTTTGATCCGCTGTGCCTCGCCGCCGGAAAGCTCGGTCGCAGGCTGGCCAAGGCGAAGGTAACCCAGACCGATTTCACGAAGGACACTGAGCGAGCGCATGAGTATGGCCTCTCCCGCGAAGATCGTGCAGGCATCGTCGACCGTGAGCGTCAACACCTCGGCGATATTGCGGCCGCCCCAGATTACCTGCAGCGTCTCATCGTTATAGCGCGTACCGTGGCAAGCTGAGCATGGTGCGTGGACGCTAGGCAGAAAGAGCAGCTCGACCATGACCGAGCCCTCACCCTCACAGACAGGACAGCGGCCCTGAGCGACGTTGAACGAGAACCTTCCGGGACCATAGCGTCGCTTCCGGGCAAGCTCAGTCTCCGCGAAAAGCTTCCGCACATGGTCGAACAACCCAGTATAAGTCGCGAGATTGGAACGCGGCGTACGTCCAATCGGCTTTTGATCGACATGCACAAGGCGACGAATGTTATCGAGCCCGGCAGCAACGCGGCCAGTTGTCTCCTCCCGCTGCGCGTCAAGCAATGGATCGACCTCATCGTCATCCACCAGCGGCAGCTCACTTCCAAGATGAGACATGACGAGGTCAGGTAGTGCCTGGCTGACAAAGGTAGACTTGCCCGACCCCGAAATGCCGGTAATGGCTGTGACGCAAGCGAGCGGCAGATCGATATCGAGCTCACGGAGGTTGTTACGCGTGACGCCGCGCAGCTTCAGCCATGCGTCGGGCTCTCGAGGGAGGCGCGCCTTAGCAGGCGTCTCCGGATAGAGATAACGTCTCGTAATGGATGCCTCGACGGTCTTCAGCCCCTCGGGTGGCCCGCTATGGACGATCATCCCGCCGCCTTCACCCGCGCCTGGCCCGACATCGACCAGCCAGTCTGCCCGGCGAATAACATCCAGATTGTGCTCGACCACAAAGACCGAGTTTCCAGCGTCCTTGAGGCGATGGATGATGGAGAGCAGCGCTTCGCCATCAGCTGGATGCAACCCCGCGGAGGGTTCATCCAGCACATAGACGACGCCGAAAAGCTGAGACGACACCTGGGTCGCCAGACGCAGGCGCTGGAGCTCGCCCGAGGAGAGCGTGGGCGTACTTCGATCCAGACTGAGATAGCCCAGACCCAGTTCGATCAGCGGCGTTAGACGTTCCAGTACCTCAGCAGAAAGACGACGGGCGGCGAGACGCTTTTCGTCCGACAGATGCGGTGTCCTGCGGATATCGGATGCGGCTTTATGCGCCGACCCGCCCGAGGCGACACGTTCGGCCGTGGCGGCGGCGCGGCTCTCTTTCTCGAGGGTGTCACCCACATGAACCGTGTCGTGTGGGGCCCCACCACCGTCGGCAACTGTCGAAAGAAGCTCGCGAAGCTCGAGAAAAGTAAGCTTTCCGAAGGCCGCGATGTCTATACCGGCGAAGGTCACGGTCAATGCCTCGGGCTTGAGACGCTTGCCCTCGCAGCTCGGGCAGTCGCTGCTAGTGATGAATTGCGAGACACGTTTTTTCATCAACGCGCTCTTGGAGTTTCCAAAAGTCTCCAAAACATAGCGGCGCGCGCCAGTAAAGGTGCCTTGATAATCTGGTGTTTTGCTTTGCGCACGGGCTTTTTGCGTCTGCTCCGGCGTCAGTCCAGGATAGACGGGAGCAGTGGGCTGCGCCTCGGTAAAAAGAATCCAGTGGCGATCCTTGCGTGGCAGGTCACGCCATGGCGTATCCACGTCGTAACCGAGTGAGACCAGAATATCCCGCAGGTTCTGGCCATGCCATGCGGACGGCCAGGACGCGACTGCGCGCTCTCGGATGGTCAGACTATCATCTGGAACCATCGTGGCCTCAGTAGCGTCGTAAATACGTCCAATTCCGTGACAAGCAGGGCAAGCGCCCGCGACCGTATTGGGCGAAAAATCTTCAGCGTAAAGCATAGGTTGGCCGGAGGGATACGCTCCGACGCGCGAATACAACATGCGCACCACACTTGAGAGCGTAGTGATGCTGCCGACAGACGAACGAGTGCCAGATGCACTGCGCTGCTGCTGAAGAGCCACCGCCGGGGGCAGGCCAGTGATCGAATCAACCTCGGGCACGCCTGCCTGGTCGATCAGGCGTCGAGCATAGAGCGCTACGGATTCAAGGTAGCGCCGTTGAGCTTCGGCATAAAGCGTACCAAAGGCGAGCGAAGACTTGCCCGATCCTGAAACGCCCGTGAAGACCACAAAACGATCACGGGGGATCTCTACGTTAACGCTTTTCAGATTATTCTCGCGTGCGCCCTGCACGCGGACGAAGCCTTCGCTCATGCCAGGACTCCCTCATAGTCTCGCACTTGGTGATCGTTATGGGAGTTTCGAGTGCGCCTCAGCGTCCACCGGCCTGCGAAGGCCACCACGGGTATAATGATCGCGACAGCGCTTCCGAGCGATACCAAGCTGTCGAAACCGTGCAGAGCAACGATCAAACGCGTCAGCAAGCTAGCAAAGCAGGTCAAGCATGCGCGGGACCGGTCAGAATGCAGATCTTCCTGGGCCCAGCTCATCCCACAGCCAATTGGCCATTCATACATGCGGGCGATGCTGTGCTGCACCTCGCTATCCTTAAACAAAGATCGATTTCTCCGGTCGCAGGGTGTCGACGTCACCATCGTTGATTGGGAACAGCATCAGCGTGAGATCTGTTGGGAGGTTGCTCGGCAGCAAAGTGATCGACAGCAATTCGTGTTTCTCGTCGGCGGGAACACTCGCTAATTCCAAGGGCCCATACGTGGGCTCAAGCTGGAACCACACCTGTAGAGATCGTTGACATGTCTGAACAATGACCGGACTGCAGGCTTCCCGGAAGATTTAAGGCTTCCGCGAGCTTACTGGATTTTATATTCATGATTGGGGTTAGAAGGGGCATTCGCCTTTCGAAAACGATGCCGTGATAAGCCTTCTTTTCTCGCGGCATGACAAACTCAGGAAATCTGCGTGTATTGACACCCAGCCCCAGTAACTTCCCGAAGGTCACGGACTTATTGCCGAAATGAGACATGCCTGGCTCCCATAAGTCATTGCCGACATTGGCATTGACCAACTCTCATCTACCCGACTGGATCACTGACACAATGGAAACAGAGCCCAACCTGACAGCAGAACACGATGAACGAAGAGTGTTACTGTGGGAGTAACGCCATAAATCTAAGATGTTTTCAAAACGATTTTTTCAATCTATAGATAGAAAAACTATATGTAATTATATAACATCAAATCTTACTTCTCTGAAAATTACGATACTCAAATAGAGTTTTTTCTATTTGCCTTTCGAACTCGATCTCGTGCGTTATTTCAAGTAGTGCGAGGCTAAGGCCTTTCATTAGACCTCCGTGCAAGGATGCAAAGCCGATGCTCATCTGGGTGTCTGGACCGGCGAGGGCACTGACGTGCAAATCCGGAATATGCGCGAGATGGCAAACATACGACTGGGGCAAAACTGCAGCGAACCTGCCCGTAGCAATATAAGCTGAAAGCACTTCGACGGAGTTCGTTTCGATGTCAGGGTCTATTTGCGTGAGAAGACGAGACAGCGCGCGTTCAGGAAGAGCATCTGGCAGAAGACACAGCGGTAGCTTGCCAATGTCATCCCACGTGACCTTGCCCCCTTGGGGATCTCGTGTCGCTCTGAACTCGAATAGCCTCTCTTGAAAGAGGAGATGCGTCTCAAGTTCGTCAGTCGCGTCATCGAGATTACACAGACTGATATCGATATCTCTGGCTCGAAGGGCCGCAAGCGTTTGCTGGGTATTTTGGATTGTTATGGTTTGCCGAATATGTGGCATGCGCTGTGCCAGCCTGCGGCTCAACACGGACGCCACGCCCGACGTCCCGGTGACCGCCCCTAACCGAAAAGCGCCCTGAATACTCCGCTTACGGGCAGACAACTCCTGTTCAAGCGAGTTGCAATCACGCTGCATTCGCTTTGCCCATTCCAGAACCGCTTCGCCTTGCTCCGTAAGCCCGTCGTAGCGCCGACCGTGTCGCACAATTTCCACGTCAAGGTCTTCTTCGAGCTGTTTGATCCCGGAAGAAAGGGTAGGCTGGGAAACATGACAGGCTTTAGCCGCGTTACCGAAATGACCTTCAGCCGCCAGTGCAATGAGATATTCGAAATTTCTGATGATCATTGGCTAATCCGATAAATGGCAAATTCGACAGACCGATAGGATTCAGAACAACGCTCCTTCAACCAGTTCGTCTGCAGACGTGCGCCAGAATTTAGGCCGAAACAACTTACGGCACGCAGCAATACGGATAAAAACCACAGTCGCCCCCTACTTCCGATAACATAAGGAAACGGAAGTAGGTCAACGCGTAGGAAGCAACACCGGAACTCATTGTCCGGGATGGGGGGTAAACGGAATGTCGGCTATCGGGATAGCAATAGCCGAAAACAGACATAGCCTGCGCACATGTTCATGACGCCTACCAACCAAGTTGCTTCGTTCGCTGATCGCGCTTTCAACAACACCTTCTGCCCAAACCTGTCGTTCGATCGGTGTTACACTGCCTGGCAGCACTTCGCTCCAAAAGTAACCAGTCCAACTGGTCACAAGCTGATCGGAGAAGCTGCACTCTCCTTCGAGGCTCGCACTACACCCGGATGAGTACGATCAGCGGATCAACGACCCGCTGTAGTCGTCAATTCGCAGAAAGTCGGTACAGAATTTAAATATCGAATCAGTGCGTATTTTAGATTTCCATGCGGGATACCAACCGGTAGTTTCTCCCTGCGAAGGGGGCACTATGCACTTACATTCCTACCGGCTTCGGAATTTTCGGCGGCTTCGTGACGTGCATGTTGAATTTGCGTCCGACATCTCTATTTTCGTCGGGGCCAACAACAGCGGGAAAACATCTGCCACGCAGGCGATGCAAATGTTCCTTTCCGGGGGCAAGGACAGCTTTTCGCTATACGATTTCAGTTCACACCTTTGGCCGGTGCTAGACGAAATTGGCGAGCGCATGGGCGAGGTTTCGGACAACGATGTGCCACGTGTCTCGCTCGACCTTTGGTTCAAAGTAGGGGCCGACGACCTTTACCTCGTTATCCCTATTCTGCCTTCGACAGCGTGGGCCGGAACGCTTGTTGGTGTCCGCATCGAACTCGCGCCGAAGAGCGTTCCAGAATTAATACAGAGTTATCGTTCCGCGCGTGACGATGGCCGCGCAAAAGCGGCAGCGCTAGACAACGGCCCCGGCGATTACCGGCCTTGGCCGAAATCGCTCTCCGATTATCTGCTGCAAGAACTGAAGCGCGAATACGAGCTGCGCTATTTCGTACTCGATCACATGCAATTCGACGCGGCGTTCCAAGCCGTGCCGGGCTACGAACCCTTACCGCTCGGCAACGATCCGGGGGGTGCCGCAGTGCTAAAGTCCCTAATCAAGGTCGATTTCTTGAACGCTCAACGGCATCTTGCGGACCCGACCACCGCCACCGGGGGCGGCCGATCAGAAGATTTGTCGAAACGGCTGAGCCGCTTCTATCAACGCAATCTCGATCAACGTCAGGACGATCATCAGGCACTCTGAACCGCCCCGGGATTGGCGGAGACCTATTCACCTGAGAAGAAGGTCTGATGAGCAATTCTGTGAAGAAGTTTTCGCCTGAGGTTCGTGCCCGCGCGGTACGGCTGGTTCTGGAACATGAG
>Ga0157362_1000654_pt1 | contig 12415 bp, 8 predicted proteins | sample AttlaeALBM3_FD_111480 | JGI IMG/M metagenome (GOLD analysis project Ga0157362, IMG submission 111480) | Fungus gardens microbial communities from leaf cutter ant in Ribeirão Preto, State of São Paulo, Brazil - Atta laevigata ALBM3 | ecosystem: Host-associated > Fungi > Mycelium > Unclassified ... | reverse complement strand
CTGCTAATGGAACTGACGCTTGGTGGATCCGAGAAACCTTCCTGCGTGTAAACCAAACTTATTAAAATGATAGGTCAAATGTAATTCAATTTAATAATAATAATGATAATAATAATTTTAATAATAATGATAATAATAACTTTATTGATATGCAATGCTAGATATAGAGAAGAAAATGTGCAGTAGAACGCAAAATAAGAAGAAGAATCAAAACATCCCACACAACATACTATATTTAAGAGAAGTCCTTAAGATGTAAGACATCCTCTGCAAATCTTTATGTGCTGTATAGAATAAAATAAAAACGTTCTAAGAACCTAAATTTAAAAACTAATGTAAAATGTATAAAATTAAAATTAAAATTAGCTTAAAAATTATTTATCATATGTGTAATTCATATCCTGCCTGTTAAAGTCATCACTTGTAATTTATAGTCTTAATATAATTCAAAATCTATCTTAATAGCTTTCTAGAAACAGAATTAGAAATCGAATCGAACGATTCGAATATTCCACAATTGGAATTATTTAGTTGGTGAAACCAGCAATTTTTCGCAAAGATTCCCATCCTAATCATACAAGATATTATTTTCGAAAGATAAACTGCGATATTATCATTATGATAATGATAAGACAGTTCTATTCCTTTCGTCTTTTGTTTTCATTTTAATTCGGGTAATTTCCGTGTAAAAACGTTCAACGATTTCCCGGGTAAAGATTGCTAGACTTACGCAAAACTTCGCACATTTCCGTCTCGATCCAGCGTTCACCGGTTAGAGATCGGCAGATTGATCGATCGTATAGAGTTACGTGGCACCATCGATCCGTGTGTGGCATTTGCAACTGCATGCTACTGCACTACAATTTGGTGCGATTATTTTCGTGTCGGCATACATATTTGCACCGTACCGAGAGAGATTCAGCATTATTACATATTGTGTCCCAGCACCGTTACATGCGTGTGCATCACGACAGAATATACGGCCCGCGGGATCCAGGTTGCTCGGCGACGAAACACATAGGAAAACGAAAGCGACCTTTTCATAGCGAAGCAATTTCGTTGGCGTAGGTAAGATGCGATCATAACAATAATCCAGAGATTCTCCAACAAATCAGTCATTTGAGGAAACATATAAATCCATCGCCATCGTGAACTTTACGTGAAATTAATAAAATTAATTTGACGAAGTGAAAAAGAAAATTGATTTAACGCGCGTTTAATATAATCATTTGATTTTATTTGCGATGAGTAAGCTCTCTTGAAATCATCTCGTGGCATTTATTTCAAGCGAGAGATTTGTCTCGAATGACTTACTATGATTGCGGTTTAATTATACGTGCGACGTAAAATAAATGAATCACAAAATGTAAGTAGGACTATTGCTTAGATTTAGGATTGCTATTTAAATTACTTGCAACGAGGCATTTGTCGTCTTCAGCATTCTGAAGCTTGATGAATCGCGATCGTTAGTTTTTAATTATCTCATCTTAGAATACGTGAGAAGAATTCATGATTCAGCAAAGTTGAACATAGGAAATTCTAACATAGCAAACAGTTTAGTTGCAAATTCCGTTATTTCCGTTGGTGTGAGAAACGGAATAACCCTTTTCTTCAATTGCAATAGTTTTGATGTTGCACTTGCAATGTACTTACGAGTGCAGTCATTATGAGAAACAAAAGACCCATAACATCACAAACGGGAACTCTGACGAGCTATTATCTTTGTCATAATAATTGCAGTTTCAACGCGCTTCCAATGCGCGATTCCAATGCGCGCTTGCTGATGGATGTCCACAAAGTGTCCGTACGGAGTGGCTATCTTATGGAAGTATAATAACGATCAAGTACAAAGTATCCAATATCTAGTACAATCCAAGCCTTTCATACAAGTACTTTTGTCCCGCAAACTTTGTATACTTTTGAAAGGCATTTAGAATTATACCAAAATGACGTGTAAACTTAATTTAAGAAAAATATATATACGAGAAGGTTACATAAAATATTATACTATTTTGTTTATATTATATAATGCATTAATTTTTAATTAAATTAGTATAAAATCGATTACTAAAGTCTGAAAATAAATGGTGATAAATGGTGTGACATTTCATGGGTCACCTTATCTTATTAAACGAACAGGAAAATTGCATTTGCGATTTATTGAAATTAACAATGTTTCAAATGTCGATTTATTTCTCTATAAAAAAAAATAAGTTCATATATAACTTCAATATCACGATCAAGATCGAGATTATTCAGATCAAGTCCATTTAACTGAGATTATATGAGATATTGGATGCAGTGCAGCTCATAAGCTCGTATAGTGTTTCAAAGATTTCTTCATATCTCGTGATTCCATATCTGGTATCAAGAAAACTTCGTCGCCACACCTACCCAGCATCGACAGCATCGTCCCGCATGTGGAGCCGCGAAAATCTCCGCACGTACGCACGCGTCGATACCGATCGGCGTTATCGGCGGCGCGATCGAGAGACGGCGGCGGCGATCGATCAATGCGTGCCGAACGGGCGATTCGCTAAAGAGAACGAGATAAATAAAGAAAGCGCGTGGTAAGATCGAGTGAGCATTATCCCGCGAGCCAAGGTGAAAGAACTGCCTTTTGCCTTTGCCGAAGATTTAAAAGCGAGAAGAGCGGGTGGAAGAATGAAGGAGATCGGCGATTTGAGAGAGCGGAAGAAAGAGAAAGAGACAAGAGGAAAAAAGAGAGGAGAAAAAAAGGAAAAGGGGGTCGTCGGTGTCGATCGCTATCTGCCGATCTCAGAAACAATAACGATCCTTCTGCCAGTGGTGGCTGAAGCGTCGGGTCCCGGGCGATGACAGGAAAGAGAGAGAGATAAACGTAGACCCGGCAAGGCAGCTGGACCACAGGAGCGACGAGGAGAGAGAGGCGCCCTGCGGGCCTCGGGGCCCCAGGAACGCCTCCTTCCAACATTAAATGCCGTATTAATGCCGGCCACGACCGGCCTGCCTCCACGACTGCAGCGGCGTACGTGTTCTCGAAACCGTTTCTCGTTCCTCCTCTACGACGGCTCTCTTGTCGTCCTCTCGTCGTCTCGCTTCGTAGTTCGTCCATCCATATCGGCTCTCCTTTTTCGGTGTTTTTCGGTGACCCCCCCCCCTTCCTCTCTCTCTCTCTCTCTTGCTCGTTCGCTTTTCCTCACTCCCAAGAATTCTTTTTTCTTCTTCTCTCGCCCTCATTCCCTTAATTCCTCTCTCCTGTCTTCTTTTTTATTCTCCTCATCGTTCCTTTCTCTCTCTCTCTCGTTCTCTTTCACAGACATTCTCTCTCTCTCTCTCTCTCTCACACACATACACACACACACACATTATTACATTCTCATTTTGCTCATACTTTGCTTTCTTTCATGTTCTCGCTTTCACTTTCATTCTCTCTCTGACTCGCTCTTCCACACTCTCTCTTTCTCTCTCTCTCTCTCTCTCTCTCTCTCTCTCTCTCTCTCTCGCGTGTATTTTTGCACGCACGTCTCCCGCAGATTGATACATTTTCTCCTTATTGTCGCTCTTGCGGTCGATGCACATGATACTTCTTTCGAGCGAGATTTATCTCTCTATCGTGTAGATCGCCCTCGGCAAGGGAGGTGTTTCAGCATCGATGGGAGGGACAAAATATCCCGTCCTATCGGAATTTCGCACGGTTTCGGTTTGAGAACCGCCGTCGATCTTATCGCGGAAACATGTAGAGATATTCGGGGCCTCCCCGAGATCCGATACCTGACTTTTGTTGCTCCGAGAGAGGAGTGCTACCGCGCCGGACGATCGACTCGATCGCAAATAAAAGCAGGACGAGCCCGGGGGTGAATCAGTATTCACGCCGACGGTCGGCCAACGAAACCGCTGGATTAAATAATCAATTTAATTTCCTAATAATAGTTCTTGGTGACATCATCTTTTGCTTTCACTTTTGCGTGACGTTAAATATATTTTTGCTAAAAAAAAAAAATTGCAGGAAAACAAATTTAGATTAGAAACAGCAAGAAAAGCAATAATTCTCTCTTATATGTATATAATATGATTTTTGCTGATGAGGAAAGAGAATTCTTTCAGTGTTTTTTTTTATACATTTATATTCTGCTTACATTCCGTAATTTACTAACGCCTACGTCGATAGCAACTCATAATTAAATATGTCCTTAAACTCAGCGTTGACGTCGCGTACGTAATTAATCTTTTCTCTTTTCACGGTAATATCTTCTTCGTGCATCATACGAACGAAGCGTTTCTTTCTGTTTTCTTTTTCTTTTTTCTTTTTCTTTTTCTTTTTCTATCGGAAAATCAATCGATACATCGGGATTGAACGATGCAACGCGGAAGAGATTATTCACAGAAAAACACATTTGCATACTCGAAAATCCAGACACGGAGGTGTTACGCCAATGAGGCGTGGGTGTAGACGGCGGTCAGTAAAGTATTAAAGGACACGCGAGTCGCCTCGGGCTGCTCACGTACCCCGCCGCTCTCGCCTCATGCACAAGATTAAAAAGCCCCATTGAGCATGATCCCCGAGAGAGATAGAGACACGAGTAAGCGCGCAGAAAACGTCCACCACGTTCGATCGAAGGGGTCGAACGATGGCTCGCGGGATTCTCGCGGACGGAAAAATGTCCGCGTGACCGGAATAATGAAGCAGCAGCTTGAAATCGCTATTTTGCCTTTCGTATTCATACAATCGTAGCTTCGTGTATTTCTTCTTCTTTTTTTTTTAATATACAGCACCTCTTCTCGATTTATTTAAGATTCTATTTTTCCGGAGGGCTTTTGTAACGGAGATCTTACTAGGACTATTCTCTTCCGGGGTTATTTAAGAGAAAGAATAATTTGGAGAATGCGTGAATTAATTCCACTCACTCTCAGAAGTTTATCTCTAATCTCCCAAGAAAATATTCCTGGATTGTCCCTCTTCAACTCTTCGATCCTAGTTTCGACTTCCGGCGTGGCTACTCGTGGTTTACTGCCGCCAATCACACCCGGACGAATGGATCCAGTTTCCTGATATCGATTCAGGATTTTCGAGACGCAGCCGTGTGAGACTCGAAGCTGTCTAGAGATTACGCAAGGACGGACTCCCGCGGCGGCCATTTCTACGATTCTTAAGCGGATGTGATTAGGAAGAGGTCGCCCATTAATGAAGACTCCACCTAGTTGATTCATTCGTCCTTGTCCTGTAAGAAGAAACCGAAAAATTAATAAAATCTATTATTAAAACAGCAAATTATTAATTACAAAATAAATACCGCTAGACATTTCTTAGGTAGAATTAATTGAAAATGCATCGCAATCTTAAATTTTAAAGTGTCTACATATTTTCACAAATTTACTTCTCGAAATATTTACTTCTCGAAGTATTTGCTCATGGCAACATTTTGAGAAGAGAGAGAAAGGAAATTTTTAAAAATGTATGAATCGGTCAAAATATTAATAAATAATAAATAAGTGTGTTCATTTTCTTTGGCAAAAACAAAGACGCTCGGCAAATAATGATGGTTCTCATTAGAAAAACGAGTGACAAAGGTAACAAACGGTGGAAAAATGTGATTTCGCGACCGCGCAATTGCGGTGATTGAGCTTGAAATTAGCGGCAGAATCGGACCGGGGCGCAAACATGAAATCAAATAACAGGAGCGGCGTGCATTCTCATACGGCTGAGGATACCAAAAACACGGCTAACAGCCGTAAAATTGAAGAAGTTATGCGCGCGAGGAGGCGTGCACCGGACCGTTTCCAGCACTAACGAGTATAAAGCCGGATCGTTAGTCGAATTAGCCATCCTACCGTACGTGACATTAGCTCCCGTATCATCAGGCCATCCCGGGTAAACGCGCGTGCGATGCCGCACGCGTAATTACTATGTTTACGCATTACGGACGCTCCGTGTACACAGAGCGGAGAGACGGGTAATTATAATAATCGTCTGAACGCGCGCGCGTCTGAAACGACGGAATCTCATTGTCGATGGAATCCACTCGTTGTAATCTTCGGATCGGTCGATGGGTTTCTTTCGAGGGATTCTCAAGTAACCTTCGGCCGATATTAAAGATAATCGTCGTCTTTGTCACTGACCTGGACGGTCTGCTTGCGTCGGGACGCCTTTTGAGGCGCCTCCTGCTGTGCGCTTTGTCACAAAAATCACGTTTTGTAACTGACTTTTACAAATGCTATTTTAACTTATTAAGATACTTTATGAATATAACATGCTTTAATGAAAAAAATTCGACAATTGCTGCATCCTCAATGATCTTTGTATAGAAATTACAATTAATGTTCTTGTAATAACGATTTAGATGTTAACAGTTATTTTATTATTTGTTACATTGTTAGAATATTAAAATAATTTTTTTCAAATCAAGCGAATGATATTTTTTTCTATTTGTCGAATAATATCAATACGATTCTTGGATTCAAACCCGCTTCTAACAATGTAGATTAATTTTCTCGATTCAATTTACTTTTTATTTTTTTGTCTAATTCTTAGAACTAGGAGAAGATAAAAAGTAAGTTAACCCGAGATTATAATTAATTTACATTGATAGAGGATATCAAATAAAAGCACAATGCTCACGACGATATTATCTATCATTTTTAACGATCGCTAATTACCTACTTAGCGAATACGATATATCGTTTCGACAATTTGCGGTTAGTGTTACCGCGATGCGTTTCACACAATGCGCCTAAGGGAAAATTATGTCACGCCTAATAAATATCCATGTCCAATACGAGGCATGATAATATCAAATGTAGATTTGTCTTATTCAATTTCGAGCTCATATTAAAGATGAATATCAATTAAATGGCGGCGAAGGGAAATGTTTAATGTACGGCCAGGCGCGGCGCGAACGCGCGTTACCATTTAATTTACGATGGGATCGCTCGCTTTGGACAGGATTGATTTATCAAAATCACACGGCGGTGCAATCGATCGAATGTGTGTTAATAGTGATCGTGACTGAATTTAATTATCGTCTTAATAACCGTGCACGAACGTGACGATTAAGCGGCTACATTGTTATCGACGTGGCGTTGCGTAAATTATTTAATCGCAGTAATGAAATTTTCAAATGTGACGATTAACGTCAGTGTAATTCGACGCAAATGCACCCTTTTACGCACGCCGTTATTATCGTACGAACGCCGTCAGAGACGCACGCGGCCAGATAAGATCTGAGAATCGCAATTAAGAAATGCAAATCACGAAACTATTCCCATTAAAACATTTATGCATTATAATCATTGGGAATTGTATTTGAACAGCACGATTATAACTTGCCATAGTGTCTAATTAATTCATTTTAAAAAATTAATAATCTATGCAGCAGCTCTTTGACTGTCTAAAGATCGCGAGTATTCGATAAAGGATTATAGAAAAGATTCACGGCTTAATTGGTGATGTCGAAATTAGATCGGTAGCGTGAGAAATTGCTAGAGAAAATGCTAGAGAACGAAACTCGAGGATTCTGTTTTACTGATTTATTTAGAACAAATTAAATCGATATTTATTTAAAATTAATTAAATCGATATACATGGGCAGTTTAATAAATCAGTGATTTTTTAAAAGGAGACTGTGTTATATAACAAAAATTTTGATTTTTAAAAAATAAAAAAATTACTAACTTATGAAACTGCCCACATGCATCAATAAGTCTGTTCGTGTTGCTTTTTGCATTCATTTCTTTTCGTTCCAACATCCGAATATATATTTATGTCCTATTCAGCAAAAAATTTTTCAAGCAACGTGAACAGATCTAATTATCAAAGATCTCCTAAAAAGAAAAAATAAAATCACAAAACAAATGAGACTTGAGATATAAAAATTATCGTGCAAATTATCGTGTTTATATAAGTTTCGAAGAAAAGCAGTATAAGTGTCGGAGAGAACAACAAACAAACATTTCAGCAGGGAACATTCCAGCAACGTGGATAATACATAACGATAATAAAATATTAAAATATTGAATCTGTAACAACTATAAAAGTTTTAAGATATATATAAGTTTCGAAAAGAAGCAGGACAAATGTTGGAGAGAACAACAAGCAAACATCTCAGGTAGCATGGGACATTTTAGTAATATTGCAACGTGGTATATCTAGGATAATATATAACGATAATAAAACATTTAAAAATTGAATCTGTAACGATTACAAAAATGCGTTTAAAATAATAATTTACACCACGAGTTTAGTCTGAATAGTTTATTATTTAAAAATGATACGAGCAAATATATTTAATTTCTCAAGAATTTCTAATCTTGTTAGAAAAGAGAGATTTCAAGATAAATTACTAGGAAAACTATTATTTTTCTAGATATTATTCAATTTTTGAAAAAAGCTTTTATAGAAATGTGAAAGAATATCAAAAATTTTTTTATATGTCTGTCGTTGTTCATCATTCTGGTACTTAATTTTTATTCACTTTGATGATTCACGCAATTTCGATGCAACTAACCTTGAAACATATATCCGCCAAAAGTGGATCTCCCGCCGATGTCCATGCCGGTTGCGTTATCCGAGTCACAACTATTCTCACACACACTGTTAGGAGAACTTCACTCTCGTCACTCTCGAGCCAGAAAGCACTCGTCCTTTGCACTCGCCACTCGCTCCAAAAGGAAAAGACTCTGTCGAGCATTCAAATCCAGAGGGAGGAACAGTCGCTTTCGGGTCCGAGATCCCACGATCCCAAGTATAGACACAAATGGTTGAGAAGAATTTCGTAAAAGAGAAAGAGAAGGAAAAAGAGAAAAACAGAACTGGAGTGCGCTCTACTCCTTCCGGGCGGAAGGAACAAATAAAACACGATTGTCTGTTGTATCCGAGTACAGGGGATGAAAATGGTTTGCGCGAAGTTGCCACGGTTGCCCTCGAACACGGGGGAGGGCGACGTCGCGATCAAGCACGTTCCTGAGCCGGGAAACAAGAAAACGAATCGGCAAAGTACACGCTGCTTTCGTTACGAGGGGTACTGCGGCAATAACGTGTCAGCTGTGGGGTACCGTGTGTCCCGTGTGTCTCTCCCTTGAAAGAGAGAGCACCGAGGGGGGCTCATGTCCGAACGTTGGAGCGGAGGGTGAAGGGGGCTCCGCTGTTCTCTCTCGCTGGGACTCATGATACCAGTGGGGTCCCACTACTGGCTACGCCCTACCACGTGGTTGGCAAACGAATGCCGCACAATGGGCGGCTCTGCCCACGGAGCCGCCCACGGAACGTGTCGTCGCGGAGGATTGCATCTCGTGTGTATCGCAGCTACTGATATGTGTATGGTATCGGCGGTACCGGAGACGATAGCGCGGCAAGCGAAGTGATTGCCGGTTGTTAAGTGAATTTCGGATGGAACGCGTTGTTTACGAATTTGCGAATTTGAATCTTAAGAATTTATTTTTAATCCAGTGAAATTATTTATCATCTATTAGAGATAATATGCTCTTTATGTGTAATAAAAAGAACGAAGAAACGAATTCCAAATTCTTAATTCCATTTTCATTCGCGTTCTTTCAATTTTTTTCTGTTGTATCTCCTTCAATTAGTTAGAGTTATTAGTTTTAAGTTAATAACTTTTAAGTTATCGCATAAATTAATCATAAATATTAATAATTGTTTTTCAAGATTTTTTTTTAATCCATTGATTTGAGGATGTTCGGTTTCGAAATACTTCATCTCAAAAGTGTCGGCTTTAGCGATGCTTGTATAAGTAGAAAGATATTTATAACCGTCACTGGAGATAAAATAATAATGAACGCATAATGGACCTGATATAAATTTTTCTAAAGAACTCATTCCATAAATGTGTCTGTATATCTGCTTGTAAATCTGTCTTTGGTACAGTAGCAAAATCCTGGCAAGTCAAAGCTGTAAAAACCCCAGGAGGTCCCAAGGGCTCACCGGTCTATGGATTTTCTTCTGGAGGACTCTCGAAAATTCTTCTTGCTGCAACGAAAACGGATGAAGGAAATCCGCCGTAGGTGGCTGCAAATATTTTGCATTTCATTTCATCGATTCCAAGGTTTAGTCAAGATTTACAACTGATCAACGAAACGTAACTTTAGAAAAAATATTCTGAATGGGCTCTGCCAGACTGGAAGTCAATTTATGATCGACGTTGCGATTAGAACTATATAGAAGAATAGTTTGAAAATATATAATCACATAACGTTCATATATTTTAGATTAGACCGTAAAGGGATAGTCTACTTATATCAGAAATTAAGCGTCTGTTCTTAAATTCTTAAATTCTGTAAATTTGCAATTGAAGCTTTTTAATGTAAACTTTACTAAGTGTATTCTAAATCGATTACTATAATAAATTCGCAAAACAATGTTTATATAATATTCATGATATTCGTTATAGTACTATAAATTGAAGAAATATAGTGGTGGCTGCTAAAAGTTTTTCGGCATATAATTTTATGATCATTTTTGCGTGTTAATCTATTTTTGTTTTATATTATAAAATTATTGCTGTAATAATGATATATTGAATATATATTTATATATGATCTTTATTTATAAAGATACATTTTATCTAGGATAGAATACAATCATAAGATTATTTATTGTCCAAAAAATTTTTTGGCTGCTGTATTAATTCTCGTTAAGTAAAGATTGCAGGAGAATACACCTGAGATAATTACGTTTCCAAATAATCTTAGCAAATCGACAAAAAATTTCTTCCTTCAATTCCTACCACATTTTGTTATATATATGGGTTTAAAGTTCTAAGCAATATTAAGAAATGATTACATTTGAAGCGTTACGAATTATTATTGCTATATTCTGCTGACAGATACATTCTATCCACTTCGATTATTAAGACATTTCTAACAAGCTCGTCGATAACTTTTCGAGCCGATTATATCAATGCAATTTCACGACAGGAAGAAATATTGCCTCTTCGCTTGTACTTTAATCAACCGTTTCTTCCTTACCTTGCCATTAACATCAAGCCATTTGACAAATCCGATTGGATATGTGCTACCGATGGCAATTTGGAGAAAAAATCTTTTTGATGAATTAGTCGACGGAACGGGGCGTAACATCGCGAAGAAAGAAGTGTTGCGAAGTTACATTCGTTCCGTGCGTTTTCCGGGCGAAGGTAGACAAAGATTCAGTTCGATAGTTCCGTGTGACAATATTTTTCGTAGATTGTCTAGGAATTGGTAAAAGTTGCTCGAACTACGGTCAAGTGTCGCTAGTAGACTAAGTATCACCATTGACCCTCGTAGAAAAAAGTTTCGGTTCGATTGGTCCCTTGCGACAAGGTCGTTCAAATGTTGAACGGCGTCAGGTAGCACGCTATAATGCGGAAGAAATTGATTAGCCGATTTTCGAAGTCTCACGAGGCTCTCGGAAGCCGGACTCGCTCTTTGTCGAAGATTGGACGGTTTTGTGGCGATCGGCGTCTCGCCTGAAATCAAATTTTGCTGCTATAAACGTTGTTCATTTTTAACCCTCTTTTTTCGTTCTTCATTCGACAGAAGCTGATCGGCAGAGGATGACCTCGATACGTTTCGATTTTATAGATAAACGCCAAAATATTTAAATTCTTCGCAAAAAATCCCGCAAAATCTATGAATAAATTTACAGAAAAAAAAAGATTTTAAGTCTTTCTTTCTCAACATCTTCATAAGAATTTTAAAGTTTAATTTTTTCAGAGAAAAATTCGTTTTAATAAAAAGTTATAACTCGTTACCATTATAATTTGTTATCCATTATAAAAAGTAATTCATTATTGTTACTCAAAAAGTATCAAATAAGTTATACTTTTTCATCAAAGTTTAATGAGTGACATCCAAATACCAAAGTTACTAATTGATCATCAGGAGATCTATAATAATTAATCGTAATATTGTCAAACAGAACATTCTTTTTCTTTTAATTCGTTTATGCGATATTTAATTCCATATACATTGTATTAAAAGTTTACAAAATAATGACAAATCATAACTATTTAGATTTGCAACTATTATATTTATTACCAAAAATGTAATTGCATTCTCGAACAATCATTAATAAAAATATAACGTCGTTATTAATTACTAAAAAAATAATTGTAACAGTGTTACAAGTAAAGCCTTATTTCCCAATTTTGAATTTTTTTTACACTTTGAAATCAGCAACTACGGAAAATTTGGAATACTAAATTTAATAAAAGTCTTAGAAATATTACTTTGTGTAGAGCGTTTCAACGTCACCATTATTGAAAATCATTTATCCAGAGAATCCACGTTTCTTATACGATCGACCAAGAGTTGATATTACAACAGATGTTGCGCGTTAAAACTTTTATCTTCTACACTGTAATTCGTTTCTACGCGCGAGGAGAAAGCGCGAGTTACCGCATGGATAAGAAACAGTTGTGTAGGCATAACCGCTCAAATCGAT
>Ga0157362_1000653_pt1 | contig 12416 bp, 5 predicted proteins | sample AttlaeALBM3_FD_111480 | JGI IMG/M metagenome (GOLD analysis project Ga0157362, IMG submission 111480) | Fungus gardens microbial communities from leaf cutter ant in Ribeirão Preto, State of São Paulo, Brazil - Atta laevigata ALBM3 | ecosystem: Host-associated > Fungi > Mycelium > Unclassified ... | reverse complement strand
GTAGCATGTGATGATCTGTCCTAGTGCACAGACCATCACTTTTCTGTATATAAGGACTCTCAGTCTGAGGATTAGACCTCAGACTTAACAACATCTTTTGTCACTTGCCTTACTTCGCATTTTGGAGCTCTTTGAAGTATCAAAGCACCCATCACAAATAGTAAGTGACCATTTGTGATAAATAAAGTCCATGTCCAAACATTTGACAAAGTTTATTCTGGAGAATTCTTTACCTTTCATCATTACTCCTATTATTTCTTAGTTGTATTCCAAATGATGCACTCTAAACATCATCTTCATTCCTTTTGCTCATATTTAATTCTTTCTCCCTAGCAGCACATGTAGAGATGCCCAAGACTCCTTCATTCCTAGGTAAACAATTACACACTTGTCTTGTATATAGTGTATCTACCTGTAGACCCTAAGTGTAGCAACTTAGCCTAGATGACTTAATCACCCTCCAAGTCTGAGTTAACAAGGAAAACTCAATGGAGTTCCCATTAGATTTTCTATACTACTTATACAACTACTACATGGTCTGTGCACTATTTTCCCACACCTATCATGTGACATCATATGATGTGATTTGTGTGACACTTGTGACATGACACTTTCCCACTCTCCTTATGTGTAGTGAGTCTAAAAGAAAAAGAAAAAGAAATATAAATAATGACTTAGCTGTTTTTGCCAAGCCAGTCATTTCCGTCTGGCTTTAGGTACATGTATATTTTTTAATCAATTAGTTGTCTCCATCTGTAAGACTTTAGCCAAGATGACTTAAATCCACTTTAAGTCCGAGTTGACAAGAAGAACTTGATAGAGTTCTCATTTGATTTTGTACACTACTTATACATTTTACTTTGGTGGCTATGCGCTGTCCTCCCATGGTCCTCATGTTACTTCTGTCAGGTGACTATCTTGTCACATGTTGTGACTGTGACTGTGACTCTGTGTGTGATGTGACCATGAGGTGGCCATTCTATGACTTCTGTCACACCTTTGTGACTCTGTGACTGTCATATGATACTTTCCCATGCTCCACTTAGCTGTTTTACTTTGTTATGCCTGCCTCACATAGAAATGATCTGGGGAAGGCCAACAAAGGTGGACCTCTCCAGGTTCAGCTATGGTAGCAAGTGGACTGAATGCATTGACAAAGCATGGTTGAAACAACTCAAGGAAAGGGAAAAGGAAATGGCAAGACTGCTTGAGTAGGAGACAGTTGCATACCCTTGAGTACTATTGCAACTTCACCCTGCATTTACATCCTCCATAGTATCCATTACAATGAACAAGTCTCATGGACTGTGGCATACAGTCTAGTCAATGTAAAAACCCAATGACTATAATACCAACATTGTGTTCACTCATACCACCCTTCTTGGCTGATTTCTTCAAGTGTTTTGATGCCAAAAGCAATTCATGATATCAATTGTTTAGCCTGTCCTCACAACCATCTCTCGTGCTGCGGCTTAACAGAGGGAGCACTGTTTGCAACAGAAACTGTTTGCTGAATTGCTGTCCATTCACTCCAGAACGTGCCTGACAATGGCCATGATTATTCAGGTAACACCTTGTCTACATCTGCGAGGTATGATTTCATAATGAAGTATCTTGCCTCATGTGATTTTTTCCTTCAACAGACCTCAATCGTCGCGTACAGAAATCTGAATCACCATAATCACACTTATCATCACGCCTAATACTACCCTTAAAGAACGTGCTACTTATTTCATGGGGTGTTTTTTCACATGCATACAATGCATGGACATGACAACGGTTCCAGCACCTTGGACATTCTTTCACTTATATAGGTATAACAATATCGTCATTTTTTGATATACTTCTCAATGGTTGATCAACCTACTCGTTATTGTTATTTTGTCGGAAGACGAGAAGATAATGGGTGAATAGTTGAAAGTCTTTCGTCGTCGTCGATATATCATTGGAGCCAAAACCAACATGTCTCTTAGGAAGAATATGTCGCTATTCCGGTTCGCCTGCAGGTAATTCAACCAACAGTTTCCGTGACACTCCAGTTCTTTTATATGTATCAATAAATTCATGATGATATAATGTGAACACCACTATCAAAGCTATCAATATATTCTTCGAAATAAGAGTCAAATATTTTGCACTAGAACTCTCGTACTCTGACCCTCCTACTAGCCGCGTTCATACATACACTTGGCACTGAAAACTGTACCGGGAACCTCATAAACGTCTGGGGAGGCTGGAGATAACTCTAAATCACATTGGTATTGTATAGATCAAGTTTCCTTCCTCATTTTGAGCAGAGGACGATAACAGTGATGATGGCAAGACGAGGATGGATGATCAGTCCAAAGGAAGGTAGACAGGAACAGAAGTGGTCGCAATGGGTGGCATAAAACCATTGTTGACATCAGATTCTTGTAATCGAATGTATCATTTCGTCATCTGACCTGACGGGCTCGTGGGTCAATGGCCGTGATGTCTGCAACAAGTCGTCGCTGTTGATTTGGAATATGAAGAATCATGGTCCTGTGTTAGTATTGACAAGGCAAATAATCGGTAGAGGTTGTGGTGAGTGAGAAGTCAGGGTAACTGGAGAGAAGGTCGTCTTTTGACTGGAAACCTGTGCTATAGGCGTATATGGGTTCTTGTTAGAGCTAATCTGAGGAAGTGAGTATGGTAAGTATGGTCAAGAGAGATAGTTGACATACATGATTCTCCTCAACAAAATTTCAATAGCCTGTGCTACTCGGGTCTCTATGAACGTCTCGGTCGGGTAGTGTGTCCCATGATCAAATTGTTTTGTTCTGTCGGATACGAACAAGGCTGGGTCAGTGATTCAGTCACGAGCCTATTCCAGATGAATGCATACGTACTCGTTCAATCTTTGAGCCATACCCACACTTACATCATTCCAGGATATGTGATCACAGTGCAGCGCAGTTGATCTGAGTTCGATGCTCTGATCAAATCGGGAGTGGTTGGGATCAGCTCACAGTCAAGAGTCAGATGTTTCCGCAGCTGCTAGTTTCAGTTCATCTTCGGACTTCCCACTGCTGATAGTTTAATTTGTGTATCAAGATGCTTCACATGAATATGTACAATTGCTTAGGCAAAGTTCACAGCACTCGCTGCAGAGAATGTGGTCTTTTTCGAAGCGATGATGTTGAAACCTTCCTCATGAACGTCGAGTACAACGTGGGATTATCCTCTGACGAACATTACAATTTCCGTCAACCAGGACAGAGAAGAAAGAGAATGAAAACACATACCCATTGCTTCTGTAACACCCTATTCAACCTCCCAGTCCATCTTACGCGACCAGTCGTAACCCTTCCCCTAAGTCTAACAAAATAAAGTAAAGAGAGAACGGGACCGAGGTTTGTACATGTTTTCATACGAGTCAAAGACAAACTAGAGACCAAATAAGGGCAATCCACTCCATGACGAGTTATATGACCTACATACAACTTCGTGGTGATATAATATTTGACTTTGACTTCTCTACCCATTGGTTTCGAGTTTCATTCTTCAGGGAGGACTCTGTCAGATCATCATATTTATGAGCATCCTGGTCATACTGATACCACCTTGCAAAACTCATTTACCCACTGCAGACCATTCCATAACGCCTATTGGCAATCAGCAGACCCCTTTGGTACTCAAGGCACTGGAATGCACGTTCAGCAGACCACTAAATTCACCAAGGACGACGTGTCGACCGTCATGCAATTAGTTACTTCCAGTGATCCATTCACATCCATGTCTTCTATCGCCACTAATTCTCATATCTATAGACACGATTCCTACTCACTCTCCAAATGGCATTCATTGATGGATGAACATCCCAAACGGCGCTTACATTGAAGATGCTGATGTCTAGCAATCTACACCTGGTCAACAGTCTGTTTTGATTCCATCATGCACAATATTGCAAACAGACAATAGGGAGCATCCTGAAAAGCAACTGAGAGTGCAGATATGGCATCTTGGGCACAAAAGTGAGTGTTTTTCCGTTGTGTGCTGTTACAGGCGTGCCGATCTTCTACCACTTGCCTTTCTCAAGTTCGCAACCCCACCTCCAGCTTTTGCTGCTCCGAGAACTGTGCCTCCTCCAGTATCACCATCTTCTCTGCTTCATCCTTCCTTTGTCCATGAAAGCTCCTTCGTTTCCGGTCCTTCGACATTCTCAGGTGCTCAACTACACTATGCCCAATCAACTCTTCAGGGTTTCAACAAGACTCAAGGGTGCAGTCTCTTCCATACGGCCCATCAACCCTATTGCGCTTAGTATCACTGTTATCTCTCATTGGATCTTTCCACCACTGAACGCAAGTTCGCAAGCTCCAAAGCTCAACACCGATCCAGAAAACTCTTGCCACAATACTGCTGATGACTTTATGTCCGATGCAGACTCTAGTCAAATATTGTATGTAGAATATTCTCGAATATACCTCAGTAAGCAAGCCTAGTCATGTAAATGGACACAGCCATAGGGCTTTCCAGAAAGATCTATTGGCTTCTATTATCTCTTTGTACTCCTACCATTATATGAGTTCACAGAACATTCTAGTAGTATTCATTCTAGGTATAACAATGTATCTACTACTACTAGATATAATTAATTACAATTTATCTTTATATCTTCACCCTCAGCTTTGTCCCATAATCTCTACATTGTACACATGAGATTACCACCAACTTGTTGTATGTGGGTCATAGTGCTTGTCAAGCATGCATAGTATGAGACAAAGAAGTTGCAATGGATCACCCTTATTTGGTCTCTAGGTCATCCACGTCTTCCGCCCACGACGCGCCTCTTATGAAAACATCTACGAACGCAAACTATGTTCCTTATGCATGGTTCCATTCCGCTCTCCTTAGTATAGAACTCGACAAATGCTGCTCTTCAATTTACATTCTCATGTATGCATTTCTTCTATCTGTACCCTCAGTGACATTGATTTAGTGCCTTTCTTGGGATGCATCACTTCAATAGATCCTTCATCGTCAATCCTATCTTGCTAGAGTCAGGGAGAGGTGTCATGCAGGAGAAGGTATGCATAGGCTGGGAGGTTTCCGAAGCAATTGGTATGTGTCTTGATTCTCTTTCTTTCTCCTGATTGACGGACACTGTAATGTTTGGGATTGTTGGATGATAATCTCACATTGTGTTCAAAACTCAAAAGGAGGGTTTCAACTTGCTCAAGCTTTCCAACAATCAACTCTTCAAAAGACCAAAAAACTCGCATTTTCTGTCAAGGCTCCGGTATTTGGACTATGGTCAGTGCATGTCGTAATATGATGAAACACGTTGCAGAGAGCATTAAAACCCTAGCTGGACAGCTGAAAAGGTCCGACGAAGTTTGAGAATCAGATCAACTGCGCCACACTGTGATTGGATTTTCTGGAATAATCCAAGTGTTGGTATGGTTCAAAACTCGAACGGGAACATGCATTCCATTGACCCCAGCCCTGTTTGTATTGAAAATATCAAAACAATTACATTATGAGACAAAATATGTGGAAAAGTTTGACCGAGACGTCCATAGAGACCGGAGTAGTGCAGGCTATTGAGACTTTGTTGAGGAGAGTGATGTATGTAAACCATCTCTCCTCCTCATATCTACGTTACCATACTCACTGTCTAATATTAGCTCCATTAAGAACCCATTTACCAATGACAGAAATGCTGAACTCAACCCTGAAAAATACCTGATGCAAGTGCTTTGCCGATGAGATGTGGTGCTGTATCTGGGGTACCGTGTTTTTTTTATTTCAATGAGATGAGTAAGCGGCCTATTAGAACACTAAGTCTCAGTCTGTAGTGTGCAGAACTAAATCAATTGATGTACCTATTAGAACACTAAGTCTAAGTACATCAGCATGATATATAAAATGGAATAATAAAAGTGTTTACCTCAGTCTGTAGTGTGTAGAACTGAGGTGTAAGAAAAGTCTGCGCTGGTAGACATACCCATTGCTTACTAATTAATCAGAAGATAATAATAAGAGAAAAAGAGACGAAATAATAGTCCACAGAGGACATATTCAACAGCTTTTGAGGTTGTTGGCTGATACATTAATGTTGGGGATTGAATGCTCTTCCGCACGCTTATTGATGATCTGAAATGTGATTTCTTTGGAAGAATTTCATGAGGAAGCCCAGAAATACTTGTATATAGGCTCTCATCTCACAGCACTTAATTGTGTGAAGACACACATATCTGTGGCTCTTCCAAGAGTAGAAAAATGAGAATTCTACAAGTTCTATCTGTGTAAGCAACATGATAATGTGAGCAGATGCAGCACACAAAGTCAATTGAAAGCGTATCTCTACAATCGATATCTTATCGACAAAAAGACAACAACTGCAAATAACGGACAAATAATAAGCCTCTGAATTGATCGATCAACAGGAATGGAACCAAGTGTGAACCATCATTCTCCGATCAGTGGCAGTGAGCTTGCCGATAAACACGTGTAAATGTGAAATGCAAAGTAGTGATGTGACTCCTAGCGAGGCGGTTTGAGCACGCACAAGAATGGATGAAGACAACGCCATGTTACAATAACAATGTGATACATGTGAGTTGTACGAATATGATATACTATTGTACACCAAGTCTGTTACAATCTTGTGACAGAACAATATACGGATTTTCCATTGGAGGTCTGGTTATTTTTAAATTTTGATCATTGCAGCTTTACAAAGTACCAATCATGCAAACATTGTTGACCAATTTCGGTTCTTGGATCACATTGCTTGATGTCGCGATCAGCACGTGGCTTTTCAATCATTTCCCAGTCATCATTTGTTTCGCATTTATGATTATTATCTTTTCATCGATTGCCCTCAAAGATGTTCCTTGTCCTTTCCAATGTTAAAATAACTCATATTTGATTTGTGCAATATTTTAGTCTGTTACCGTTACTACCTCATTGGTAGCACATTGCAACTTTGCATTTCACCATTTTTATCTATAACGGGAACTGATCAAAAAAGATCGGCAGCTTCACTGCCACTGATTTCGAAAAATGATCCATTCTAACTTCCATGCTTATGTTGTGCGTGTCCATTGCTATTCATCATTCGTCGATCATTTTTGGTTCCTCGAATATTTTTGGCCATCAGAGCTCATCTGCAATCATCTTTTGATCAATCGATGGCCCTCGTATTTTTGAACCAAGGACATCATGTTCTGTACCCAGTTCCAAGTCACGATTGTTTGTGATATGACTGTCCTTTCAGCATTGCTTCCTATCCACAAGATGAAATCATTGCAAAACAAGACGAGCATCTAACGCTATGAGTCATCCAAGGTCCTGGTGCCAATTGGCTGCATCGGTTCAATCCATAAGCAGATTAGATTAATTGCATCAGAGTCTGACTGTGTTTTTTCATAGTCACTCATTGTCTAGCACTCTGACAATGCAGATAGTCAATCCTCCGAAATGTGGCATGAGCGAATAGCTGACTCGCAACTGGTGAGTTGAGCTTTGCCTAAGCAATGATCGCTTCGGATTTATTCAGGGCACCTCAGCATGTTTTGAGGTATTTTCAGAAATCATAGTGGCTCACCATTATCTTGACTTCTTTCATATTCAAATCCAAGTGTAAATTTACAACATGGATGTTAATGCACGAATCAAGAGTACGACGATTGGATTGAAAAAGTGTTGGTCTCACGAGAAATGGTGTATAAATATCGATTGACTTAAGGAAGGACGCTAACGGGGTGACTGACAATCAGTTAACACCTACATATTATCTGACCTGAAGCAGCCAAGTTAGGTCGCATCACATGTGTTCGCTTTTCTCGATGTTGGTTTCTTTTGCTTGTTTCGATGCAAATAATATCACTGATCGATCTCGAGGACCAAAAAAGAATCTTATGGACATAGTAAAACGCATGACGTCCTACAATAATACATCATCTGATCCCGACGATGACGAAAGTCTTTCAATAATTAACCCATTGTCTCCTCACTTTTTGATTACCATCATGAAATCATACCTCGCAGACAAGGTGTTATCCAGATCAAAATTATCGTGGTCATTGTACGACGTACTAGACATCAGCTGTTGGCCATCACATGCTGGGGACAGAAACTCGGCATTCACCAACCAGTTTCTACTGTAAACAAGGCTCTCTCTTCTAAGCCGCAGCAGGAGAGATGGTTGTAAGGACAGGCCAAACAATTGATATCACAATTCGCTTTTGGTGTCAGGAGACCAGCCGAGCTTGCTGCCCTAGTTAGCCAACGGTGGTATAAGTAAAGGTAATGTTGGTGAATATTGGTATTATCATCATTGGATTTCTGTTATTGACGCAGGAATATACTGTATACTGCACTGCAATCCACGAGACTCGTTCAAAGTGAGAGATACTATGGAAGATGTAAATACAGGGTAAAATTGTGATAGTACGCAACTGTCCTCCTACTCGAGCAATCTCGCCATTCTCTTTCCGCTTTCCTCAAGTTCCTTCAGCCACCTTTGGTCAATGCATTCCGTCCACTTGCTGCCGTACCTGAACCTGGAGAGGTCCACCTTTGTTGGCCTGCCCCAAATCATTTCTACCTGAGGCAGACATAGATCTTCCCTGTGCTCGAGTGGGACCCAAAACAGCAACTCATGATCCTGATCCAGGATCCATCCATCCTTCACGTCTTGCGGGACAGGCTCATATCCATGAATAGCATTCCGGTGCTTCGATGCGAGGCCCGCTATATCGTAGATTCTGATTGGATGACTGCCATGATAGGACGCCAACTTTGTTCCATCTCGAATAAACGCCATGTCTCTTCCTGGATTCCAGCACTGAGCATACAAATGGTCGGTGTAGACATCGAAGAGAGTAATCTTGGGATAGCAGCGAACAGCGATGAGTCGGTCACCAAGGGATGGGTCATTAAGGGCAGGTAAGAGGGCAATCGCATACACGTCGGACATTGTGATGGGCTTGCCACAGAGTTGACTAGTTTGTGTGTCCCAGACTCGGACGTGTGCGTCCTCCTCAAAAAAACATGCAAAGAGTTTCCCGTCAGGTGAGTATGCCTCTGGATCTCCGTCAAGATGCGCTTCATCGGTAAAGTGGATATGATCAAACTGGGCAGTCTTGTGATTCCAAGAATAACATAAGGGATCAGTGAAGATGACGGTCGACATGATGTCGATGTTGATACCTAGAGATGATGTGCATTCACTGTGATCCTTCAGCTTCCAAACCTGGAGCAAGCCTGAGATTCCATTCCAGTCATCATCAGATAGCCAGGCACATATAACCAGGTCGTTACATGTTTGCAAGGCAGCCTTCCATTCACAGACATGTCTTCCTTTGGGCCAGGGATCGAATGAGAGACTATTCTCCGGGTGCATTATATCACATATAGTGAGGCGATTTCTGGTCAAAACAGCTATTCGTTTGTCATCTGCGGAAAAGGCGACCTCTACGTCATCTTCGCACTCAATATCCCTAGGCCCTACAACCTCCCAAGTAGCTGTATCCCGCAATCCAACGTAGTCAGGTTGCCGTGATTTTGTAGCCACCATCTTTCCAGAGGGCGAGAATCCAATGATTTCCGGTCTATCTGTGACATCTTGAATGATAGACTGACTGCTCCACAAATCCTCCATGTTCCGCATCCCAACAGTTCCATCATCACTTCCCACCAAAAGCCTGTGACCATCGCGTGATGAACAAATAGTCCTAATCTCTGAAGTGGTCAGAGGCTCTGTCCTGAAGATCATACCTGAGCTGGTCATTGAGACCTCCCATATCTCTACTGCGTGGCCTCGTGGGACAAATAAGCGATTGGCATTGGGTAAATGGATAATGGCTAGAGAAATTCTGCCGACATTAAGATCGAAGGATGTCATCTCCTGTGTGTCCAGCCTCCAAAGACATTTATGGAGAGACCCTTAAATACAGCCATCAAACAGTCACGGCGAAAAGTGGAGTGATCTGATATAGCCAGAGGGATAGGGGAATCGATGAGTGCTTTCACCATCCTCCAAATTCCATAATTCAACAACATTCTCAGATCGCCTTCCTACAGCCAGATATTGCCCATTGGGAGAGAATCGGGTGACAGCAACACCGGTGACCTCAAACAGCCTGTCAGATATATCATTCCCAATATCCCATACCTTGACCCTCAGGATGCGAGTTGAACGTGGACCTTGATCTTTCGAGTCTGTCGAGGTCATTGTCAGAATTGAAGAATTATCTTCATCTGTCGAGGCGATCGTCCGAATTGAAGATCCATTTTCATCAATCCAATGCACTGATGCAATTCTTCCCTTATTCCGACCACAGTGGATGAATACGAAATCAAAGCCCTCAATGTGAGATACCTTCTCCCCTCTTTCAATTTCCCAGACTACTGCAAAGTAAGATGGTGTTCTTCGATATCTGACCAGAATATGCTTCTTGTCAGGACTGAAACAGGCATCAAGAAATTCATGCGACTCAAATGGACCTGAAATACAATGTCCCGTTTCAGAGTCGCAGACATACGTGGTCATGTCCCATGATGATGTAGAAACAAAAGTCTTTTCATTCGGCGGCCAGACAATGCACTCCACAGGATCCTTGTGGTGCTCTGCAACAAGGATATCCTTTAGCCATTGAGAAGGTCTGCCGTCACTAATGGTAAGAGTGTTTGGAACCCTTGGGCGAAATTTTTCACCAACGAGGGAACGTTCGGGTGTGAATGGAAGAGCTGAGAGATATATTTGAGGAGCGCTCTGAGAGATGGGAACGAAGAATGCGGAGATGAATCGGACAGCATCGTGGATAAACGACGTCAGCTTGTTGTTGGAGTCGAGTGTCTAGCTAGCCAACCTCAGAGTTGTAATGTAGGAAATTAACTCAGGACATACCGCTAGTCCAGGCCATTCCAAAGCTTTTTTAAGGATTACAGACACTTCATGAGCCTTCCCTATAATACTCATCACTTCGATCCAGAACAATAGCTTCTCGTGCATGATCAACTTCACCACCTTCATCGAAATCTCCTTGCATTGAGTCCGGACAAGGTGGTCTTCCCAGAACAGAGATGAATAGGAGATGAGAGGGGAGATGGTATACTTGTCAGTAGTGTCGCAGCAAAATGAATTGAGCGCAGGGGAAAAGAGGGAAAGACAGAAAGACTTAATTAAAATGTAACTACAATCCCATATTTATATGTAAATATCCGAAACAAATGCTCCGGCAAATGGAGTTTCCAAGACAACTCGATGTCATTCCATAACAAGGATGTCACTCCGCGACAAGTAGCTGGAATATCCACATTCTTTATGTTTGAAGATTCCAAATTCCACATGTTGAAATGGAGCTCTTACGATACCACACAGACCAAACACATTGAAGCAAGCTGGCGCTCATGAAGGTTTTGATCCTGGATAGCTGAAAGTTCACCTAGGCGTTGTGAGAAAGATGGATGGAGGAAGTCCTCAAAAGAACGGTAGTGAAAACGCAAGGCCGAGCCGGAATCAATCACAGACATGAGACCGTTCTTGATGAATTTCAGTGTGCGTGAACTCCAGGAAGCCTCAGTATCGTCAAGTGGTTGTTTGGTGAAAATTGTTGCACCGACAACGGAGGTGATTGCCTTGATCTCTTCCTCTTCGAGATCATGGAATGAAGTTCTGATGACAGTGGAGTACAAGGAATATAATTCTTCGAATCTACCTGCACCAAGTTCTTGTTCCCTTGTTTTAAGGATATAAAAGCGTCGCTCGGGATTTTCTTGAAGAAAGTCGGCAACAGTTGTTGCCCAGATAAACATGCCAGCAGAACGAGGAACCAGATAATCAAAAGCCTCATTCACCCATGCATCTCCCATATTTGTTCCCTCGAATCGCTTCTTGAGGAATGCACGAATGTCATTGGAGGCACTATCACCCGGCTTGACATCCTTGCCAGAGGGAATATTGACATGCGTGCTGATGGTGTCGGGGAATGTCCGGTTGATATGGTCATCTGGCCGGCTGGTAATGACCAACTTGAACTTTTTCAGATGATCCTCCTGATGGTAGCGCTGAAGCGTATGCAGGAGAATCTCATAATCCTTTCGCCCCGTGGAGTCATATCTGAAACCACCATACTCATCCAATGCATCTACCACAATTACCGGAAGTTGCTCATGCAGAATATCATGATCCAGTGTGGATAATGGCGTCTCAATGAGTAATTTGAAAAGGCGATCAATGTCTGATGAGATATGCCCTTCAATGCCTTTGGCTAAGTGTTGGCGAAGGGAGGGGTGCCAACGGGCAAGATCACAAGCCACAACACGCCACAAAGCTTCTGTAGTGATCGTGGTTGATTCTGTGCGGTCGAACCGGAATGATATCACACGTCGACCCTGATCTGTTTGTTGAGTTGAAATGCTGGCTGCCAAGGCTGATTTTC
>Ga0157362_1000652_pt1 | contig 12425 bp, 11 predicted proteins | sample AttlaeALBM3_FD_111480 | JGI IMG/M metagenome (GOLD analysis project Ga0157362, IMG submission 111480) | Fungus gardens microbial communities from leaf cutter ant in Ribeirão Preto, State of São Paulo, Brazil - Atta laevigata ALBM3 | ecosystem: Host-associated > Fungi > Mycelium > Unclassified ... | reverse complement strand
GTCGACGACTTGTTGGAATTGGAACCTGTAATCATGATAATTGGTTACGAACGAAGGATATGATTCTCATGTATTTTTTCAATTCTCAGCATGCGATCGACTTACGTCTTCGTGAAGCGTGAGGCGTGCGCTGAACATTCAACGGTATGTTTTCCGCAAATTCTGAAAAACGTAAAGACTCTCGTTTTAATTATTCATGGTGTAACAATATTTTACAATTAATTATTTCGATAGTTTCATCTTAATAAAAGCTGAAAAGGTTAAAGTTAAAGTGTAATTAATTCGTTCGCTTGAAAAGAACACGGGTCGGTAGGATACACAAAAAGACTATGTTTCTTGATAACTAGAATAGCACATAATTATTCTCCTGAAATTTAATTTCTTAAATGCCATGTTATACAGAGTCATTAAAAAGAAATCTTATGAAATCTTCTGCTGAGAACGTTTCTTCTTTATTCTCTTACAATACAAGTAATTTCACAACGGAATTACACTTAAATAAAATTCTACATCAAAGCGATGACTTTAAATGATTGATAATAATTACTTGAAAAATAGTTTTTTAAAGAAATAGAGAAAAATAAATTTTTTAAAAAAATGCATTCTTTTATTATAAGTATTAATTAAACTTTCAGTTTTCATTATGAATATCATTTTATTCAATTAAGCTGCATTCTTAAGCCAGAGAATTCATAAAAAATTACTAAACATTTGACTTTCTCTGTCAAAGATAAAATCAAGTTCTCACCCAAGTTCTCCATGCTCTGCGTGAGTAGAGCCTCAAATGTGCGCAGGCTATAACTCTCTGCGTCCATGCCCTTGGCGAGAGTGTTCCTGAGATGCATTTCGTATTCGAGAAGCAGCCGGCTGGTCGGGCTGCCCGGCGTCGACACCGACTGCATGTTTTGCTGATATGTCTGGCCGCCGTTGCAACGGCGGGAGTTGCAGTGGTTTGGCTGCTCCATGTCGGAATTGCCGTTCGACGAACTCGGCGTGGTGGCATAGCACTGGTTGTCGAAGATGACATTGTCCGAAGGCGGCGACATGTCACCTGTGCACCGATTACGTTCCGAATCTAAGTACGTCCTGCCTCTGCCGCCTGCGGGCAGAGAGGTGCAACCGAGAGTGCAGGATGTACGACGGACGTGATGAGACGTGCGGCGCTGATCAATGGGCGAGACGTGTCAAGTTAATCGGGAACGGCGAACGCGTAACCCGGGAAGCGGTTGGTTCAAGAATGAACCACGAAGCCGACGTGGAGCTGACAGGACAACCACGTTGTCTCCTAGTGCGCATGTTATGTAAGGTCAGGAGCAACAAAATGTTAGGGGGTGCCTCAAGAAGTGGTGGATGACCCCGTGACTTTCATTAGAGTGCAGCCGGCTAGCTGCCGCATTGTGCGTTTTGTGCGCATGTTAAGTTATACCGAGGGTGTAACTAAAGGTTATAGGGACTGATGGACGTCATAGGATCAGTCGCCGATTAGTTGTAGGGACTTCCTATAGCGTTACGCATTCGCCAGTATCATGGGGTCAAGCAAGGGAAGAGACCATGATCGATCATGTAATTGACGATGTGAACTTTGTCACCTTTTTACTTTTTGCCACTTTAAATTACGCCCGATTAAATCTTGTCATTTTGCGATAAATAACAATTATGTTATAATTTTTTAAAAAGTTGCGGAACATTTCGTAGTTTTAGGAAAAAATTACGTGATCGATTCTTCTTCAATTACTTTTAAACATTTTCCTTGTTGAGAACTTTATCCCAGATTCGTAATAATTTATTTTATAGTAATTTATTTTATAATCTTTAAATTTTAAAAAAAATTTAATATTAATTCGAACAATTTTATAGAATTGTTAATTAATTATCTCAACAATGATAACGTTATTCCACTTAAAAAATTTAATTTATTTTAAATAACAAATTATAGCGTATAAAACTGATATTTAAACATAATCATATTTCATGAAACTAACCAAATATTTAATCATTAATATAACTCACACACACACACACATTCACACACTCTCACACACACACATACACGCACGCACGCACACACACACATACACGCACGCACTCACACACGCACGCATCCTCCACACATTCGTTGAATTCATCAAATCCAAATAGTTAAATATTATTATATCGTAGACATTTATCAATTGCAAATGTACAGATGAAAATTTAAAATGCCAGGGCAACATTGAAACGATTAAAAATTATCTAAAAAGATCAGAAGACGAGAAGAAATTAGCAGAAAATCAGCGATACGTGGCAAGAAGAAATCGTACCGGAGTATTGCCGACTCATGTCGTGGGCGCTCCTGGAACTTTGAAACTTGTTGTTATAAGGCGCGCGATACGGATGCGCATAATTCTCGTTGTCAATCTCCTGCATCATGTACTTCTGATTGTTATTGCTCGGATGGTAGTGATAACTGTGGTGGCTGTGACGTTTCCTCGTCATCTCCGGCGACGTCACCGGGCTGTCGATACTCGGCATCGGCTTTAGCATACGTTTCAAGGTATTCGAATCCAGACTGATGCCGCCGTTCTGTGCATTCTCGATCCGCATGTCGTCGGTGCTCTTGCTCTTCGACCTGTGACCGTGATTGTTGTTGACAATGTTAAAGAGATTGCCGTTCTGCATCTCCAGTTCAGTGTAGTCGGCTGACTTGGTGTGATGGAGCTGCTCCTTGCGCAATGACTTAATTTGCAAAGTGCCGCCGGCCTGGGTGCCTTCTGATTTCAGCATCTCGATGCCGTTCTGTTGCGTGGACGAGTCCTGGCTTTGTTTCTGTTTCTTCGGCGATATTGTAGAACCTTTTTCGTCTGGGCTGTCGATCTGTGAGATGGGCAAATTAATAAGCTCAAAATGGTGTTTCTTGATTTCGATAATGGATATGATTTATAGTTGAAGTTTTTTCATGAAATGTTTTTTCATGTTTAATAATAATAATAAATAATAATAAAAAATAATAATAATAATAATAATAATAATAACTTTATTTAATCCTTCCAGTGCTATTTTTATTGTGGCATACCTGAGATTCCTTTTGCTTTCCTATGCTATAACTTTTTTATTAATAAAAATATATACACGGAAATTATAACAGTTATATTATTGTCAAACATTTTCTGTTAAATTAACATTTTGCTCGATATACCAACAAAGAAATAATATTTCATTGTTAAAAAGATAATAAAAAATAAATACAATTCTTCTAAAAAAGATTTAATACCTTAATTTTTTTAACATCATTAAATTAAAATATTAAATTATTTAATAAAAGAGTATAATTGAGATAACGATTTTTAAAAAATAAAGAAAACATCAATTTGTTTATAAATTTCAAATTTGTTAATTTTGAACATAATGATTAATGAGGAGGATGCATATGCTGAGATCGATGCTTGCCTGCGATCCCACTGTGACCGTTCCAATTCCAATGTTGGCAGTCTTTGGAGTCGTCTGACACGTCTCATTTTGCTTCTCCTTCTGCTTGGCTGAGTCGCCGGCCTTTGGTGTTTTCCCGGGTGTCGCACTAGTATTATTGACGTTGTCATAGAGAGACGCGCTGGATGTGGCCGCTGTTATCTTGTCTCGTCCCGGCGTCATGTCCATTTCCGTGGAACGCCCTATGGTCCGTGGAAGTGTAGATGGCCCTAAAATAGCATGGCCAAATTATAAATTATAATATAATTAATAAAATCATATTTATTAATTTATGTTGCTATTATTTATTTGACAAAATTTTTCAAAAATATTAAAGTGTTCTGTCTGTCAAAATCATACATACTGGAAAACAAGTATGTAAAATTACATAAATAATATGTGCAAAAATTATGCAATTTACAGAGAAAATATATAAAATTGTGCGTTTTTATAAAAAATAAAACTTTTACCTCTAATTTTATTATAATATAAATATAACTTTATATGAGATAGAAAATTACACAAAAATAATAACATATTTTATAGTTTTTAAAACGTGTAATTTTTATAATATTTGTGATAATATAATGTGATGATATTATCATATATATTATATTTACATTTTACGTTTGTACGTATCGATAACATAGTTTAAAAAATTGTACATAATTTATAATTATGTACCCAAGCAGAACAACAAGTCATTATAATATCAGAATGACATCAAAATGATTCCAAAATGATCATCAAAAGTCATTTTTTAATCATTTCCGATTCATTTTGACGTTATTGTGACTTGTTGTTCTTGGGTAAATATTTCCATAAATTTCAATTGTAATAAATTTATTTTTGAAAATTGTTTAATTACTATAAAAAAGAATAATTTGATTTGTACATAAATTGTAACTTTACATTCATGTAAATGTACATATGTAAATACACAAATAATCTTTAATAGTGGGTCCTAAAATTACTTAATATAATCGTTGTAATTTTACGTGAAAATGTTTTACAGCATATGCATTATAATGAAAAATAATGAAAGAAAAAAACATACATTTTATAATTATTTCATTCCAAATAATATAAAAATGAATATATAAAGAAACGTAATATAAATATATAAATTATATATTATAAATATAAAAAAATATTTCATAATCGTACGTACCGCATGGACTTCGGTATCTGGTATCTTGGCTGCGCAGTCGGGCATATTGTTCCGGCGTCATACAGGTACACTGAGGTTCCCTGGATCGGCTCGGTGAGGCCGGTGTCGATAGCGGCTTTCGGCGTGTTTTGATCTTCTGCTTGTTCGGTGGCTCGAGCTTCAACGAGTAAGAAGAGGACGCTTTCCTTGAAATCTTGAACGATGGTGACTGTATGGAAAATTAACTAGTGACTGCAAATGACCTAAGAAATCGAATGGGACTTGTATCGGACTTGTTGTGTGTCGTCCCTAAAAGTATCCCCCTAAAGTATCTCCGCTCAACTTCCTTGCGCGCGACCCGGAAAGGAGAAAGGAAATAGGCGGAGAGACGCGCTGAGAGAGTGATAGCGAACAGGATTGTGGCGATGATGTATAATGTAACAAAATGCGTGTCTCAAGTGTAACATCACTAAACTTACGCAGCATTCTCTGAATTGCTTTGCGTCTATGGGAGACGTAAAGTTCAGCCCCCACGTATCATTTGTCACTGTATCCTTCCAGTAGACAAAGCACTCCGATGCTTGACCGATACGCGTACCTTAAACACAATTACGTCATATTAATTATTGCAAGATTTATTCGTATTAAATTCCACAACTCTTGCCACCTTCAATTGCTGCGATATTATTCTGAAAGTAAAGTCAGTTTGCGAAGATAGATACATTTTTGCAATATTTTTTTTACGTTGTTGTTCTTCCTTCTATAAAGAATCGAGATTTAATTAGAGTATCTTAAAATACATGTTGTAATTATGGCTCACCTGGCTGGACCAACCGGACGTCTAGAATCTTATCGACCTGGCTATTGTACGCGGTGATATGGAAGACGCATTCCGGCGAGTCTTGGATGCAGGTGATATTCACCGGGACCAAATCCTCGGACACCTGCTGCCATTTGCTTCCACCCCCGCTCGAGTTTACATGGAACACTTCGGCCCACAGCCTAAAAACTCTCGTCATTACATCGTGTATTACGCCAACATAATTTTTCAAACATCGATACACTTAAGGAAAGTTCTAAGGAAAGAAAATAGTAGAGCAGGCGTGACACAAAAATGAGAAAAGAAACATAAGAATGATCCATATAATCTAGAGTATTCGATTTTTCGCTATATATCTTTATCGATAGTCGATACTACGTTGAAATTGCATAAAAATATTTCCGTATGACGTCGGTCGTTTTATTTTCAAACGGATAAAATAGAAATCATCACATGCGTCGGTGGAAAATCATATATATTATGTGCATGCTACATCTGCATTTACCGCGTAAACGTCGAGCTTTTTCTGTATTAAAATTACACGATCCGTAGATATTTATTTTTAATTCCGAAGAAACGATATCCATTGAATTTTGTACATCAAACCAATGGACAAGAAGGTATGATGTGATACTAAAAATACTAATAATCATGCGAAGCGTACGTGTACAGGTGAAGTGTATAAAAGTAGATAATATATATAAATATACGTAAAAGTGTGCATTTGAGAAGTATAAAAACGAGAAGTATAAAAATTTAAAAACAATGTGGCCAGGGAAAAAGTATTCAAGGCATAATTTTTTTTTTTCATCAAATGAAATCCAGGCTAGTAGCACAAGGCAAAAATAGCAGAAAAAGAACAGTTACTTCTGTTATCGAAACGTAAAGCGCGGTTTTCTTAGTGCATATTATTTCTCAAAAGCCCGTTCAGGAATATAAAAGAGAATGTATCGAGATCGCACCAATATTACTTAATCAAGCATATCACGATCCGAATAAGAAAAACGGGCTATCGGCCATGATGAATGAACTATCAGCTCGAATAACTGGACAAAAAACAAAAGAGAAAAACAAAAGGAAGGTGAGGATCAAAGACATAAGCACCGTCAAATAAGACAGCTAGAAGAAAGCACAACGAGAGAGATAAAATTAGAAAAAAAGGAATTTAATAAAGAAAATATGAGACAGTCTGGGTGATATGAATAAAACGCAACGTCTGATGCGACGTTCAGCTGCAAAGATATATAGCTTCTCACTGTGCTACGAAATAATATATCAAGTACGGATCTTTGTATACTGCATTTTTTAATAAACGCTTCAGAGCACTTGCTAAAATAAAACCAATAATCATTAGAATAACATTGCACTGTTAAAAATGTCATAAAATTTAATGTACTTTTAAGTTACATAAATTAAATTCAATTAAATTTTGTGACACTAAATTAAATTTAATGTATTTGCAACTGAAAAGTATATTTGTGTACATGTACATAAAATTTAGTGCTTTTATAAAATTTCACGATGTTTAATATTTTTTATTAAATTTTATGTAGATTTGCATAAAATTTAATGTAAGTAAATGTTAAATTTAAGTTACTAATAACTTTATTTTTATTGACAACATTAAATATTTTTTATGTATCTACCATTACATGTAACGGAAACAATTTCTGTTTTTTTAACAGCGATAAAATGTACTAATTGTACTTGAAAAATTCAAATTAAGCTCTCGTGAAACTAACTATTTTCTAAACAAAATAAATTTTTCTTAATGCGTAAATTAGCTTTCTCTATATTGACAGAGAAGTAAATGTCTAATTGAAGATTTTAAAAAGAGACATCGGTACATAAATGGAAACTCATTAATTTTAATCGTGTGGACGTCATCTTATCGCGTGACTTTTTAACTGCTTAAATTGTTATCAGACAATAAAAATGTAATCATACAATAATAGCACTATCTTTTTTAATAAATTTATACATTTAATAAATTATTATCTATGGAAAAAAAATTTTATTCTCATCACATGTTTTATTCTCATGCATGTTAAGAAATATCAACAAAAAAGCAAAAAAAATAGAAGGAGAGAAAAATAGATAGATAGATAGAGAGAGAGAGAGAGAGAGAGAGAGAGAGAGAAGGAAGAAAAAAGAAAGAGGAGATAGAGACAGAAAGAGAGTCAGTATAATGCATACAGTCAAGGGGTATATGGTAATCATTGAAGAGAAAGAGTGGTAACATGGTCGAATGGAGAGTGATTCAATGGTTGAATGGTATGGTATGCGCACCTCTTCCTGTCTCTTAAGCTTCCGCACCTGAGCAAGTGGCCAGTATCACCCCTGCGTCCTCCGCCGCCGCCCATTCCGCCTCTGGCACCGGCCTGCCATGGGCTGTCCTCGTAACGATACGTCTTTGATCTGATTAGGGGTGCGCAACTGCAGGAGAGCTTGTTGCCCATTCTAACTGCTCTTATTCCGGCTTAGATCCCGCCACCTGCCTGCCCCGCCGCCACCACCACCACCACCACCACCGCTCTGCCTGCGTCACCACCACCCTGTACTCGTGATGCCCGTTCGTGTTTCCGGCTCGACACGCCTTAGCACGTATCCGCCCGTTCTGTCCTCCCCCCGTTCCTCAAGATATCCGACCTGATCCTTCTCGCTGCGTCTATATATTTTTCCCTTTCTCTATCTCTCAATTTTACCCCCTTCGGTTCCTCTTTGACACACTTTCGCGGGGCTGGCTTGTCTCTGTCGACTTTTGGCACCGATTTCCACAACGCCGACCACGGTCGGTGGTTTGACGTTGCTTTTTTTTGCGCGGTTTGTTCCTTGAATTGTGTGTATTATTGGGAAGCACTGTGTGTAATAGAGACAATCCCAGAGTTATCAGAGAGTGGAAGGAGATATCTTTATTGTCACATCATTGCAGATATCGATAGTCATCAGCTTGTCCCTGGCATGATTACTGTAAACAGACGCAAATCGATTAGCCGTGAGAAAAGTGCATTTCGAACAACACCATTCGTAAACTATTTATTTTCGTATACAAGAGAATTATTTGTCAATTATACTTTTAGAATATTATTTTTTTTTTATATAGTATTAATTTTTTATTATATACAATATGATATTTATTTTAATAAAATTATTATAATAAAATAAACACGTATTATTCGATTTTATATATATTTTATTGTATTTATAGTATTATTCTATCAAATCAATAATGTATATTGTATACATATATTGCTTCTCACACTTTTTACCTTTATTAAAAAATAATGATTAGCTAAACTAAAAATTAAATTGTAATATATTCATGAATGTAATAAATAATCGCATACAGCTCTTTGTTATTATTCTAATTATTAATTCATTTACGATATACTTTATAGTTATAATTTAACTTATTATTGCATATTTTATGACATAAAACAATAAGTAATAAACAAATTTTCAAACTAATGTAAAATTATACTAATAGTAATATATTATGTATTTTAATTTCTAGTTTTAAGTAGTAACTGACATTATAGTCAGACTGACGATCACTTTCCTTTTTCTTACACATAATTCAATTTTTCACTATTGTAATTATTTACAAAAATATAGCTTATTATTTAATAAGTAATATTTATATGCGTATTTAAAGTAACAAATAATTTCAAATCTTTGTAAATATTTAATTAATCGCATTTAAGTAATATGTTTGACTTTGGTCAGACATAAACGGAAATTATTCATCGATTAAAAAATTATATTCATCAGAAGTATTGTTTCTAATGAAATAGAATAGTAATTTCAAAAATTATTAGTTAAAATTATAAACTTTCGTTTAGTTCAATACGTAAATAGATGAGTTTTTAAATACAGCTGACCACACAGATGTCTTAATCACTTAGAAATCAGACTTCGCCAATTCAATTTACATAAGTTGCAAATTTGTTCTCAAGTTTATTAACATATTAGCAATATTGAATTTTTCAGTAAACTAATTTATAACACCATGAATATCTATCAGCTTTAGAGATGCGTCGGGGATCAATTAAACTTCGGTAAACTAAACCCATCTCGGCAAACTTTAGAAAGGATGCAAGCTACCACTCGCCGTATTCATCTAAAATTTCTCCATGTTAAATAACTTTAGCAACGTTCGCTCGGCTAGTTTTTTTTCATTTTCTCGCATATCGTTCACGTTTCTTGCGATGTATACATTCGCGACATGCCATCGATTATAGCGAGCACGATTTCATCGTAGCATTTGGCCGTAATCGTCAATGTCAGAGGGGAGGTCAACAACGCGAGGCATTGTACAGATGTGTATCGCGGATAATAAAAGGGTAGCGCCACTGGAGGGTTACTGAACCGCTCTTGTCGGCCACGCAATACATCATTTCTTCCGGGGATGCTCTCGACAATGCCGAAGTATCCTGGGCTCTCGCAACGCTTATCTCGCAACATCCATCACGAAAGGATAGGGAATCCTTTGGATCCTCTGGATCCTCTGAAGCCGGATTAAAACATTCCTATTAAAAATATCAGTATAGTTGACAGTTATTTTCAATCGTATTCTACATAGATACAAAAACACGCGAATGATCATTCCAGTCGTTAAAGATACATCTAGCGATCGTTCATCATTATAATATTAATTTTTTTGATAATTTCGAATACCAATAGTTTCTAATAATTGTTGCTTTTTAACTCTCTAAGGAATGAATCTATAAATGTTGCAAATTTACAACGTTCACTTTAAAATTTAATTCGGGATAAATTTGGGATAAATTCGAGATCTGTGCAAATTAAATCCGTGCAAATTAGTTATATTTAAGTACAGACGATGGAAAATGTAGTATTGAACATTGAAACATGGTACTACCCGCCAATTGAAAGCGTACTCGATATATATTAATAGTGTAAATATCGATAGATTCTTTACTTATTGCAAGTCATTTTTTAACAAAAGTAGTTTTTAAAAAATTATTTTTTCTTTAATTACAAGCTAATGATGTCCTTAAAAAATTAACAATGAACAATGTTCTATGAATAGTGGATGCTACTCCATACGGTACAGAATTACAAAGAACATCTTCAAGATTTTCAAAAGACGTCTCGACATCCTAAAATCGATGATTTCAAGATATCCTTCGAATAAAGTATGCTATGTAAATACGGATTATTATCATCATATGTTAAATAAAATAGATTAGATAGATATAGTCTTTTTTCCATTAATTGGTCATCCACCTCTACAACCAACCAGACCCGATAAACTCGACACATTGTTTCCGCCTGGGGAGCCGAGCCGAAGGCGGAAAATTATTTTTAGATCGTCGGTTGTCGTTACCTAAGCTTTTTACATCATCGGACCTCCGTCTGGGCAAAAGCGCGGATTCACGCGCGGCGCGTGTATGCCGCTTAATTGGACGAGAGATCCGCGATTAGAGAGAGGATAAATGTCAAACGGTGCGTGCACTTATGACCACCGGGTTTCAAAGGATTAATTATGGGCGACGGAGACGGCGGAAAATCGCGGTTGTATTTGCCGTCTACAAAAATCACAACACTGCCGCCACTGCCACCGTCGTGGTCGTGATAACCGGCATGCATGAACGGATAAAAAACGATATATCGGAATGTATAGAGAGGAGGAGATTGAGGAATTCTGAATCACCAGCGATTCGTCTGATAAATACGCGTGGGCGTAGTATCGAATGAAGGTACGATGGTAAGAAACCTTAGTCGAGCCTGGGGGTTCCCTCGTTACCCGACACGAAAGTCGGAAGGTATATGTATCGTCCACGTAAACGTGAGTGTGAAGGTAGAAAGAGGGAGAGAGAAAGAGAGCTCTCTAAACACTATATCGATTTCGGTGGCGATGCGGTTATACGTCGTCCGTGACTAAACATGAATGGTGGGTGCACGTTCGTGTTTCCTGTTCGCGTGAAGCCGGATCTCCATACCATTGTGTGTCCAGGTAAGCCAGAAGATTACTCGTTTTTATTTTGTTCATCCGCGTTTGACTGGTAGACATACTCGCTACAATTAAATTCATAAACTTTTAATAGGAGAGGAAATATATAAAATAGAATATTAATAAAAGAATAGAAAAGAATTAAATAATATAAAATATTAATATTAATAAAAAAAATTAAGCTATTAATATAGATGCGATGATCTAAAATAATTTCAGAAAGTTCAAATACTATAAGATATGCGTGTTATAAATACATGAGACGTAATCGCGTAAATAAATTTTATTATTCTTCGTTACGCTACAACGTCTACAATCTAAGTCTTTTTTTAGCACCAAGCAAAATTTCATTCTTTTCTCAATAAAAGAGGATGGAGTCCAATTCTCCTCCCCCCCTCCTACTAAAATACTTCGTAATAATTAGATAATGTAATTGAGATGTTGAAAAGTAACTCTGAATTTTTCCACATTTTTTGAAAGTAGAATAGTAAAAAACAGAATAATAAAAAAAAACTTGGATTAATAAAAAAAGACTTAGATTGCAGATGAAAGGTTAAGATTAGCCTGTGTAATAGAAGCGTTTCCATCAATCAAACACGGTTGATTAGAATGAAGATAAGCAATTGTTCCTCTCTTATTTACTCAGAATTTTGATAGGCAATTTAATGCGAATGACGTGAGCGAAAAGAATTCATAGCGTGTTCACCGATATTAAAGTCAATCATCCATTTCGAGAAATGTAGAATGAGTTATATACTTTCCTTTCTAGGACTTTACAAGAGAGAGAAGGATTATTACTTGGATAGCCTTTTATGATTGTTATTATGATAGTTATCGATTCATATAGCGAATACTTGCACGTGTTCAAATAGCAAAGTCTTTCGGGATCAGAAATGTTTCTATCTATAGCGATTTAATTAAATTAGAATACGTGAAATTATCAAACGCGTTTCTTTCAAAACATATTTACAATTTTCAAGTATATTCACAATTGAAAATTCATAGTCAATTTAAAAAAAAAAATATATATATTT
>Ga0157362_1000651_pt1 | contig 12433 bp, 9 predicted proteins | sample AttlaeALBM3_FD_111480 | JGI IMG/M metagenome (GOLD analysis project Ga0157362, IMG submission 111480) | Fungus gardens microbial communities from leaf cutter ant in Ribeirão Preto, State of São Paulo, Brazil - Atta laevigata ALBM3 | ecosystem: Host-associated > Fungi > Mycelium > Unclassified ... | reverse complement strand
TTTTCAATATTTTAAAATAATTTCTCGTTTGTTGGGGTTTCAGCTTTTTGATACAGCTTGTATGTAAGTACAACGGATTAAACTGAGTCAAAAAGTCCCTGTATCATTTTATAATTTTCACAATAGTTAATAAGAAATGATAAAAATTTAATTGGAAGAAACAAGGCATCGAGGCAAATCACTGTTTGACGCCTTGTTTCCGCGATTGACTCGCGATCTATAGATTCGGGTTCAATCCCCTGTGATTACATATGCGATTTTTCGCATTTAAGAAGCCGAAATGATTCTGTCTATTGCATGATTAAGCACTTTTAATCATCAACGATTTTCTCTATTATATAATATATTGATTATATTATATGTATTATATAATACATTGATGACACAAATATCATTGAAAGACGTTGTAATTCGATTTCTGGGATATTGATTGGAAGCACACATATATTGTATTCACTTAGTTGGAGAGCGTCCACGTCGATTATCTTGACACGTTATCAAGTCATAACTCTAACAAAGAGAGGCAAGAATTGTAAAATACTAAAAGGAATGAGCCATAGCTCATTCAAAAGAAGAGATTGTGCATTTATTAATATTGAGAAATTACAAACTAACACAAAACTAATAAATTTTTTATAGACTCCTTTGATTGAACAGTTTAGAAATATATAACATAATAACATAAAGTACAGGCGATAAGAGTTAACTCTTATCAATTAGCGCAATTGTTCTTAATATTAAATATATAAACCTTGACCTTGAATGTTTCCACTCATGATTTGAGTCTTCATCAGCAATCTTTTCCCCTAACATAATGATTGGATTATTACAAAATAATAAATCCAACGTTTTTCCTCTCAAAAAATTAAACCGTTAATTGTTGTAAGTCACATACTCACAAAATTAGAAAGCTGAGAATGAGAACTCAAGCTAAAATTATATAAATGATTAAATTATCGTATGTATAAATTTGAAAATTAATAATCATCTCCCTTTACACAATGGACATCTCAACACTGAACAATAAATATGTCATGCAACATTTTGTACATCGTTAATAAATTAAAAATTATCGTCAAAATTTTTAAATACTGAGAGAACAATTTGTGTCTTGTCGATCGTCGGTTGAATAATGATTGCTAAACAAGTAACATAGCGGTCAATTTGAAGACAAACAAAATATAGTTTATAACATGTATTACGAATAAGCATAATAAGCTTACAGTTTATTAAGAATTTCAGTGTAAGCATGATTTAAGACAATGGTACCATGTTGTGAATTTAGCCCATTGATTAATGTGCATATTGATATCATCTTCGATATCAATCGTTTGTTATAATAATTCTCCACATCCAGAATCTCCACATTTTGCCATGAATCAAAGTCATGATCGTTTTGCAATCTATGATCTGTAATCACCAAAGAATGGATGTTTGACTATGTATATGCTTTTGATGTTCGAAAGTCAAACCATGAGTGGAAATGTTCAAGGTTTATATATTTAATATTAAGAATTGCACTAATTGATATCAGCTTTAACTCCTATCGCTTGTACTTTATGTTTATTAATATTGTTTGAGTGGGTGGGCTTTTGATTCTGAGAAAAATATACAGGGTGTATCTGAAATAACGCTCACCAATCATACAATACTATTCTTAAAAAACTGAATCGAAAAGTCCTCTACCATTTTGCAATTTTGGTAATAGATAATGAGATATTAACTTCTAAAGATTGCCGAATAAATGGATAAAATTGCGATATAAGACAATTTTAAGATATTTTTCAGTGTTCCTTGTGAAATATTTTGAAGATGTTTCTTAAAAAACTCTTAAAGATATCTAAAGTTGTCTTATATGTCGATTTTAGACATTTTGCTCATTGGATAATTAAAAAAAAGTATTGCGAAAATTGCAAAATGAGGATTTTTCGACTCAGTTTTTTAATTAGGAATAGCATTATATTAGTGGACGTTATTTTAGAGCGATTGGTTCTTACTTATGGATCCGTAATTTATGGAATCGTGTTGCAATCTTTTAGTTGCTGATTGTCCATGCTCACATCTAAATATTTTATTATGACGTACGGAAACCTCATTCGAATGTATTTTATCCGAGTATTTTATCTTTGTTTTATCTCTAATAAATGATAATATTATACGATATATGATATGACAAAGCGGAAAGGTTGTGAACTTAGAACATAAATGCTATAATAATTTTGATCACAATGCAAGCTCCACAAGTATGGAGAACGACACCATTGCAGAAGGTTACAATGATAGATTTAAAATGCAGATTAATATATAAAACAACTGTCAGTTAATGCTGTAACAGTAATGCATGTAAATCTATTTTCCATAATAATTCATGTAGCAAACAGATAGTAGTCTTAAAAAAATAGAGTGTACAAATCATTTGCTTTGTAATATGTCCTAAAAAAAAAATTAAAAATCGTGCTGAAGCAACTCTGTCAAAGACATACAAATATTTTATCGAAATGTGAAATGTTGTAAAAAATATTTTAAAAATACGCAAAGAGCTAATATAGGCAGTTTCTATACGAAAAGAAGAAATCTTAATATTATAATGGAATTATGAAAAGATACTGAACTAGACTCTCTAGAGTCACGTTTTGAGTTACGCTTTGAGTTTTAGTTTTGAGCATAAATGGTGTAAGGAATACGGTCATAAATGTGAGGATGATCGTGTAATGAAGAAAAATTACGTATCATTTCTGCATATCTCTATTTAAAAATATAGGCTGTTATTACATATCTAGTCACTCGATAACTTACTGTTAAATATAATAATGATTTTGCAATTGTTTATTTGATAATTTGCAAAGAAATTGGCGGAAAGCGTATTAATTTTGGCAAACGAAGCTCTTACAATGCTAGAGTAGGTATCACTAAGACAACAAAGTTTAACAGCGTCTAAATTTGAAGTCAACCAAATTTTTTCTGTGTAAATTATAATTGAAATTGTAATGGTTTGCTCTCAATCGATTCATTGACAATTGTCTCTCTGTTTAAAGATTTTACCTTGATACCATGATTTAGCTTTTGAGTTTGAATAGAGCTCAGTATAATGTTATCCCTTATTTAATACTTGTTTCTAGATAGACTTTGGAGGTCTGAAAACGATATTCGATAATTAAGGTGATTATTGGAAGAGCATTCTTCTTTAGCTAGCTGATCGGCTATCTGATTGCCAGTGATGCCCTTATGAGCGGGCATTCAGAAGAGATCTACAACAACGCCTGTTTGTTTAGCCTGTCCGAGTTCGTTCTTAATTAAGCTGATGATCGAGGTAATTGCCTCGATTGGGTTTAAGATTTAATAGTCTCCAGAATACTTATTGAATCGATAAATATGATGACATTTCGACATCCATTTTTTTGGGTAATGAATAAAGTTTGTAGTATGGCCTCCGCCGAGAAGACGGAGATTTTCGGAGAAAATGGCATTCTGAAATTTAATTTGGAGAATAAATGCCCGCGCCAGCCGCAGATTCATTCAACTTAGAACCATCTGTGTAGAAGATAGAGTGGGTAGTGAAAAACTCAGAAGATTTCTTGAGAAGGAATTCAGATTAGATGATCGTTGGAGAGCTTGATTTATCTAAGAGGGACATATCAATAAAAGATTGAGAAAGATGAATACCTTACAATCGAACGAAAAGAAGGGAAGGATTATTAAACGGTAGAGCCTTCGCAGAGCGAAGGGTATATTTGTGAGTAACAAACTCTTTCAGGCATGGAACATTCTTCAGTGCTTTCTTCCGGAGAAGGCGATTCCAGGTAGTGCTCTCCACAAGATTAAAAACTATTTAGTGTTGGATTGTTCGGCAAAGTTTTTGTAAAGATATTTGGATGTAAGGTATTGGAATCTTAGGGAGTTTCCTCAGCCAGCATCACATTGATAGGCGTGGAGAACTTGCAGCCTCCAGTTATGCGAATAGCTTTAAATTTTAGTTTTTGGAGTTTTAAGAACATTCCCTGATTATTTGTGAGTTGCAGAACTTGATATCATATTCGATGCTCCGAAGGGTTGAGCGATATAGTGAGAAGTGTGAGAAGTTGACGCGAACCCTCCAAATTCCAGCTAGGAATGCAATGATGTTTACGATCTTAGCCCCTTTCTGCATCAAGTATGAGATATGTATTAACTAAATTAGAGTAATATACTAAGTTACAATGAAATTGAAATAGATATTGTCGTTACATAAGGATTGAATCGGGAATAAAAATTTGACGCGTAACTAACTGACTACGCATAGTAGAAGATGGTGCGACTGCCCGGGTATTGAATGTGTCGCTCGGCGTCTCCCATTACGCCGAGATGGCGCGCTGCGTTGATGATAAGGGCTTCAACTCTCCCACCTGCTCAAGACACGGCTTCGTTCCTAGGGAGGGGATAGTGTCTATCAAGAATACAGGGATGTGCAAGAACGCAGCCTGTTTTCATAATTTATGCGCAGGGACGCAGTCTGTTTTATTATTGTCTATAATTCTTAGTATTAAGATATTACTATAATTGTTATTATTTAACTTAAAATTATTGCGAAAAATGTTGAGTAGTACTGTCCTTACAGACGGGAACGTCACATCCTCCCCCCCCCCTTATTTTAAAATATTGACATAAGTTAATATTTTACACTCATACACTCACTTTCATTGCTGTATCTATGTACGAAGTTCGAAATATTGGTAGTGCGGCGGTTTTGTGTGTCTTTCACTTATTTCACTGGCACTGGGGAGTCTGGGTTTAGAGCGATAATCCTCGGTGAATGAGAGTGGACTTGCAGAGGAACCCTCTTCAGGTGCTGTTGCCATTTCCCATAGTCTGCCTCCTAAGTGTAGAAGAAGGTGTGTCACTGAGCTTCCAGGTGCATGCTCCATCCGTAAACTAAGTGTATCGCATGATCCGTGTATCAGAATATCGATTATTAATTTTATTACTCTTATTACAATAAAGATAGCCAGCACTCCTGCGCTGGCCAAAGATTATGAAGTTCCTCCCATGGCTCCTCATGCTATTGTGTTAAACATTGCTGGTCACAGAAAACATGATATAGAACGTTCAATCATAGATCGATGTCTTCGTTGCTGTAAATTCCGCTGGTTGCTAATGATGATGGGCTGGTATAATGCCATGTCAATTTCGATGGTTGGTGATGCAAACACTTCGACAGGTTTGGATGTTAATATAAACCAGATTTCGTGAATTTTGTACATGGTGGTTAAGATATATTGCAGTTCTTTTATATGTCCGTTTTTGATAACATCTTTGATCTTGGTAGTAAGAAGAACGAGGCTCCGATGAGTTCGTTGTAACATTGCTCAGCATAACGTAGCTTGATTTCCACCGGGATGCATTTTACTAGGTGGATCACTTCTCCAATTGTTACGCAGTATCTTGGTTCCTTTGTAATTCTATAAGCCATTTCGTCTGGCACTATGCTTGCTAGGGTTAGTGCTTTTTCTAGTATCTGCTTTTCCAGGACGCATTTTTTCCATCATCCATTATGTCCGGTATACAATTGTGTGAGCTGTGTTTTAATATGTTTTTCTACGTATATGAATTTGGAATTTACGTAGAGAAAAATGTCTAGGTTTTCAATGGTAACTTTCGATCTATTGTGAAAAGTGCGTCCCTTTTCTAAAATGAGAAGCTTCGGGTGCTCCGTCTGGGCTAGCCTGTATCCGCACGTCGATGTCCGATGTCTTGGCGAAAGTGGTGCCTTGAGTCGTATAGATTATGGGTGTCGACTGATTTTCCTTAGGTGATAGTTTTGCGACTAGTCCTTCGTATAAGGTATCATACTGCTCGAAGTGTATAGTGAATAGTAGTCCAGAGAGTCTTTCAAAATTATTTATTGAATATGAATATAGAAGTGTTCAGGCAAGATCTCAATTTTGATCTTTGATGAAGCCAAAACTTGGCTTCGTATCGCTCGCGCTGTAGACTTGGCTACAGAAAAACGCTTGTTGTTTTTTATCGTTTCAGTTCGATTGCTTCTGAGCCCAAGTCGAGAGAGTCTCGAAATTATATAGCCATTTTCGTTGCTAGTCGCGACCAATCGTGTGATCACTGCGCTCGGTTGTATTATGCTACGTGGCCTGCTAAGAGGCGAACGCGGCAGCCTGTTCTCGCCGTTCTGACGCTTATTCCGATAAAATTTCATGTGCATGTGTGTGTATGTATGTGATAAAAAAGATGTATAGTGGGCTCACTTTTCCTATACATCGTTGGTGCGACATTTACAATAATATGCCACATAATAAAGGTCAATGATGATGGTCAATGGACAGAGGAGGCCCGAATGTTTCTGCTCCTTCTGAGTCCATACAGTAGGTATTAATGGGTAATGGGTGCCCGAGGGCATGATAATTTACCCTTCGGATGAGTATCTCCAGAGATCGTAATCTTGGAGGTTTGCACAAACACATTGTCCTAGGTTCTGTATCGGTGTATTGTGAACTGGAAGATTTGCCGTTCACGGTGGCCGATCCGACCAAGGTAATGCTCCTCAGATTCGTTGTGTTCTGTTTGATTCTATCAATTATTGTATTTGCAATTCTTATGGTGCTTGCTTCATGAAGTCTTTTGCAGCTCTGTTCGCCTATTTCTTGCAGGTATTTTCCGTTGTGCCACTGATACGTGAGAATGCATCCCGCAATAATGGATTGTCTTATCTATTTCTATCTTGCACTGGATGATGATTATCTTGTCATAATCGCTCAATTGCATCAACTGCACATATAAATCAAAGAATGGTTATGTTGAATCCCTCACTCCGGCAGCCGGAGTATTCCACGAGTCTCATTGCCGTGGGTAGAAGTATCATTAATAAGAGCAGGAATATGTTTATGCGTCGGCGTCCGTAGCTTCACTGCTGGTGGTGTCCTTCGATGGCCGATGCTGATGAACCCTTCTCACTTCTGGGTTGATGGAACAGAGTTTGTGTTTATCTGCATGTATCACTCGAGTACCTTTAGCGCCTATTTTGACATTGTTATTCTTGAGAATTTCTGTTATCTCGTGCAGTCTCACATACTTGTCGCCTAATTTATGAGTGGGCTGTTTTAACAAGAACGCTTTATCGCCTATTCTAAATACATGCGGGTTTAATTTCTTATCATAGTACCGCTTAGACTTACTCTTGGCGCGTTTCAAATTATCGTAGGCTATCTCTTGAATGTCTGTTATTCTATTATATAAGGTTTCGAGATAGTCAATATAGCTATTTATCTTCGGGTAGAATCTCATTACGGTACCCGCGCTGTCTTTGCGAAGATTAACTCATAGGATATATTCCGTACCTTCATGCACATTTGAGTATGAAAAACATGCGAATTTTAAATGCAGATTCCAGTTTTTTTTATGGACGACCTGTTTTAGATATTCTCACAGCACCTAGTGAGATTGTTCGATGGAGCTATTAGCCTGCGGCCTATATGCCACAATATATAGTTATATCATACGATCTTAAATTTTTTTGCTATTGCCTTTGTGGATGGGTATTGTTTAATAAGGAAGTTCCACAAATTAAAAATAATATTCTCTTTATTACACTATGTACAGAGGTACCCGTCGGTACTTATTTGAGAGATTTTGTGATGCCTTGCGGCGCGTGATGTATGTGTAAGTGTCTAATCCTCTTCGGAGTTCTCGATATCTGAGTCTGTCCCGAAGAATTGGCGTGACAGCTGCCGGTTGAGTCACTTCCTCTTTCGTCTTGGCATCCTTGGGCGGTGTCGCTAGCAGAGCTTATCGGCGGCCCAATTCCTCCGGCAACGGTCGTGACGGTCTCGGCGGCCACAAGGAGCTCGTACTTGTCTGTTTATGTAACCGAGGTCGTCTCCGTCGTAGATCCTTGACGGGGAAACTCTCGCGGGAGCTCAAGAGGTATCAACCTCCACGAGAAGAGAGTTATCCCCGAATCGAACGGCTTCTCCGTCGATGGCTCCTCTGTGCGAGGGGGACCGGAGGTGGTCTCCGGCGACGTTTCCGTGGCAGCTTGTAGCCCTTTAGCTCGCCAGGAAGAGAATTCCACAGAGGTCCGAGTGGAGCTCGCTCTACTCCATGAAGACCCGGTAACGAGCTCACTTCGTGAGTATATACAAAGGCCCTTGACGAGCTCGCTTTGCTGCAAAGGCCCTTTAGAGAGGAGCGCGCTTTGTGAGGTTACACATCAAAAAATGTTCTGTCACCAGAATAGAGACTCTTTTCGGAGCTCATTCTATCCTGAGTGAAGATACTGAAAACCTCCCGCAGAATCCTACTTCTATGCATGGTGAACTATTCTTGCGCGCGAGTTGCTGCTAGGCCGCGTGGGCTTTTCGCGGCGGGACTTGCGCTGGGCGGCATCAAGCAGCATCGGACGTGTGATTCAGCAGCGGCGCGGATCGCGTGCGTACCCCGGCGACTCTATTAGTGATGCTTTAAGCCGCCACAGCCTTCATTAGGCTGTTCAGAAAGAGAGTACCCTGATTGGTCAGGAGTGCGTTAAGGGCTCCGTATATACATATAAAATCGTTAATGAAAGCATTCGCTACATCGATCGCTCCTGCATTTCTAAAGGGTATCGCTGTGACTTAGATAGTAAGTCCTGTATAGTAAGTATATACGTTACGGGCGCGCGAAGTGATTCCATAATATCTATCGATATCTTGTCGGAAGCTGTGCCTGGGATATCAGTTAATACCATTGGTTGTTTTACCTTGCGGCGTACTAATTTTTTTAACTGGCAATTGCTGTAGTTGCATATGTATGTCTGTACGTCTGTTTTCATGCGCGACCAGTAATATTTGTCACGAATCAGTACGTCTTAGTCATGCCCTTATGATCTCCTGACGCGTGATATTCATGAATTATTTCTTTTCTTTGCTCGTGAAACGGTGTTATGATTTCATTTTTACAAATGGTTACTAAGATTCCTGTGTTGTCTAATATTGTTTTTATTTTACTGCGAATCCTCTTCCATGGTACGCTACCGAGGTCTCCACGGCATATTGAGAAAGATCGTAACCCGAGTTCTTTGATGACTCTAATAAAGAGTATATCTGTTTCGTCTGTTTCTCTTTCTCTGTTATATCAGAAGCTTTCTTTAATCGTTAGAATGATTAGTTGCTTGCTTTTTCGCTTGGAATTGGTCGGACGCAAGCTGGATTACATCTGATGGTAACATCTGATATCTCTGGAAGCATTCCTACTTCGGCCAAAGCTTGTGCGCCTTTATCACACGGTTCACACCTTTCTGAGAAACGAATACTACTAAGTTATTCTTTCGGGAGATTATGTTTTGACGTATTATCTCGAATCGTATGTGATTATCTGTGTTTAGATCATATGGTATATCTGATGTATCGAAAAGCGTGATTTCGCTTTCGTCATCGCTACTGTTATCGCTGTCATCGTTGCTGTCACTATGATTTATACTATCGTCATCTGAATTATAAACGTTGCTCTGTTCGTCCATTTTGTCTTTAAAGTCATCAGGTCTCGTTATCGCTTTTAGGGGATATCTCGTCAGATATGTCTATCGACTAGAATTCGGAATGGACCTGGTATATCAAGGATTTTTCAGTATTTGGGTGTCCAATCGAACAAAGACTCACTGTCGGAATCGGCACGTGAGAGGATATAGTTGAGCATAGGAGTTTGGCTGGGTTTCTAGATAAGGCATTCGCGTTACAGTTCATTTTTCCTGCCTTATAATCGTATTCGGTAAATTTTAAATGCCATTAAATTAGGCGTGATGTTGAATCTTTCACCGAGTGAAGTCATATGGTAAATTTATTGCTATATAGATATGGTCTAAAGTGATTGGTGGCAATAAATAATTGCTAGATTTTTTCTCGATGGTAGCGTAGTTTTGTTCGGCGTTATTTAGCAATCTGGACGCGTATGCAATGTGTCTATCTTTTTCGATCTCGCCCTGGCTTAATATTCCGCCTATGGCGTAACTTGAGGCATCCGTTGTTAAAATGAATGGTTTTGTGAAATGGTGTGTGAAATCTGGGTGAAATCTAAGTAATGGTTCTTCACATAAATTATCGCGAAGGGTCGTAAAAGCGGTTTCTTGAGGCTCTTGCAAGGTTTCTCGAAGCTCTTATCTTTTTTTAAAAGCATACTGTTTTATATTTTTAGCGTTACGCGGTCATGGGAAATTTTTTACTGTTTCAATCTTTTTGAGGTTAGATCGCATGCCTGTCTCACTGATAACGTTTCCCAGATAAGTGATTTCCTTTCTAAGAAACTTGCACTTATCTGGTTTCAAGTTGGCTTTGCGTAATCGTTCGGCTAATTTATTAAATTTTTGGGCGTGTTCTGTTAGGCTACTTGCGTATATTACGATGTCGTCTAAGTAAACAATATAAATAGTTCTGTGCCCTGGAAACCTATGCACTTAAAACTCTATCTAGTAGTCTTTGAAACGTGGCTGGAGCGTTTTTTAAGAATGACATGCGTTTATATTCGTAATGACCATAAGGTGTGAAAAAAGTTGTCTTTTGCGCATCTTCCGCGGACATTCGAATTTGATGAAACCCTGATGCTAAATCGAATACACTGAAATATTTCGCGTTTCCTAGTCGGTCTAAAATGTCTCTTATATTGGATAACGGATACGCATCTCCAAGTATCTTTTCGTTTAATGCGCGGAATTACTAAGCGCCAACGTTTATTCTCTTTTAAATCCGCCTTTTTAGGGACTATCCACAAAGGAGAATTGTAGAAAAATTCTGACTCCGCTATTATGTTTTGCTCTAACATGTCGCCTATTTGTCGATTTATTCTTATGCGCGAGCGAGAATCTATACTGTTTTATGTATGTTATGTATAGGTATAGGTATAGGTATAGGTTGGTTGTTGGTAGTATTAATTTTGTGTTCCATCGCAGTGGTACTCAACTCTTCTCCGGAAGTAGGAAGAGATCGTTGTGTTTATCGAGAAGATTCATTACATGTTCTGTTTCTTCTTTGTTTAAATGTTCTAATCTTAAGAGTTCTTGAACCGCTGATCGGTTTGTTGTATGACATTAATCTCGGTTCGAGTTTCGCGGCCTATTGCTGCCTCTTTCATCTATTTCCTGTAATGTGATGTGAGAGATTACGATTTCCTTATCGACTTCGCATATTAATTACTTATATGTACGCTTTGCTCTTCCTGTTTGTGACTACCGCGTCTCCAAGATAAACGTCATCGCAAACTCTAAAGCGCGGGACATATTCAGTTTCGATATTGGAATTATTTACCCTAAGGTAGAAAACCTCTTGAAATCGGGCTGGAATAGTTATCGTTTGATCAGAGAAAGATATACGATTTCCTTTCCACTTGATATATCTCTCTAAGAGATTTATGCTTGAAGTATCGTGGAAGAAATCGGAGTCTAAGATCTCTTCCTGCGTGATGGGGAAATTATCTGAGATCATGTGCAGTGCAACTGGGGTGGCTTATTATGTTAATTTTGATAGACTCTAAAGTCTCGACGTGGCTCTTCGTGATACCGCTAAAGTACAGAGGGTCGTCGTTTCAAATAATGATTTCCGAGTCAATTTTTCGTGATTACGTTGAGAGCCCTGTGTCTATCATAAAACTAATCTCTCGTGATAAGCCAATCGTTACTATTGTTACTGTCGGGGCATGTGAAAAATCTTTAGGATTTAAGACCGTGATTCGAACTTCTCTTGATCTCGCGGTTCTCTTTTTCGGCTTTTATTGAGTTCATCGGTCTGATGTTCCTCTTTTCGTCCGTCGGGAGTGTGCTACAGTGTTCCGACAAACCTGGCGAATTTCCCAACGCGTTTCTTTACGTGTTGTTAAACTGTTTTCCTACATTCGTCGATAATATGACCGAGATTTTTGTAGTATCGACATACATTTTCTCGTTTTTTTCTGTTGTTATTGTTCGCGAATTTTGAGCGGTATAAGAATTGTCGTATTTTATGTTGGGCGCTGTAGTTGGCGTGTTATATCGCACGAGATCTGCTTGATTCTGGCGCGTCGCGATGTGGTTCGTATTGCCCAGGACGACGGTCTATTCTGTGGCATATCCGTATTTCGGCGTGGCTCGAAATTCCGTGAGTGACGATGATAATCTTGCGCATATCGACTTCCCGATGGGTCTCGTGAATAATTGTCCGAGCGATAACCGAATGATTTGGTCGAGTGATCTTCATCGGTATTAGGTGTCGTGTTTCTCTCTCTCTCTCTCTCTCTCTCTCTCTCTCTCTCTCTTTCTCACGGTCGGACCGGGGGTCTTGTTTCGAATCATTATTTATCTTGTTCTTGTCATTTCGCAATAATTTTAATAGCGGCGAAGGCGTATGTTGCTGGTGCATTTCCGGGCTTATCTGCAGTCAGTATTTCTAGGGAAAGGCCCTCGTAAAATGATCGCGCAATTAAGCTATCAATCGGAAATAAAACG
>Ga0157362_1000650_pt1 | contig 12436 bp, 11 predicted proteins | sample AttlaeALBM3_FD_111480 | JGI IMG/M metagenome (GOLD analysis project Ga0157362, IMG submission 111480) | Fungus gardens microbial communities from leaf cutter ant in Ribeirão Preto, State of São Paulo, Brazil - Atta laevigata ALBM3 | ecosystem: Host-associated > Fungi > Mycelium > Unclassified ... | reverse complement strand
TCTCCCGTCGGTTCCGGCCCGCCGGAGGGCGGTCCCGCGAACCTGTCGTGCTCTCAGCCCGGGCTTGTGGCGGCGAGCGGATCCGACGCCGCCGACAATCCGCGTACCTGCATTACATAGAGGATTCCTGCCCACCAGTACAGCCCGGTACCCCAAATCGCGAAGGCCCAGCCGAACACCGATGCCAGGGTCTGGAGGCCGGTCATGGTGGGCCCGGAGTGATCAGAAAACAACAGGAACGGGAAGGCGTAAAGAAGGTTGAACGTGGCGGCCTTCCCCAGGTAGTGCACGGGCAGCGCCGGGCCGTATCCGAGCCTTCGCAGTCGGGGCACACAGGCGGTCAGCATCACGTCCCTGGCCAGCAGAAACAGCATCAACCACAGCGGAATGACGTGACGCAGCGTCAGCCCGATCATCGTGGCGAGGATGTAGAGCCGGTCGGCCGCCGGGTCGAGCAACTGCCCGAGCCGACTGGTCTGGTGCAGGCGCCGCGCCAGCCAGCCGTCCAAATAATCGGTGGCGCCCGAGGCCATCAGGATCATCAGCGCCAGCAGGTCATGGTGCGGACCGAGGATCAGCCACAGGAACGGCGGCACGCCCAGCACCCTGGCCAGGCTCAACGCGTTGGGAACGGTCAGCACCGACCCGCCGGGCGCGCCCTCCTCCGACACCCCGCGCCTCCTCGGTCCACCCTCGGGGCCGACCCTATGCGGTCGGCGTGCCCGAGTGGGGCCGTGCGTCCGGCGCGCGTCGGGGAACGGGCGGGTCGGACTCGAGGGGGTCAGCGGCCGGCGGCGGAACTGCCGGCCCGCTCGGCCGCACGGGCCACCCGGAGCTCGGCGAACGCGGCGACGACTTCTAGCAGCCGCGTCAGGCGGGTCAGTTCCACCCGGTGGAACCCCGGCCCCCCGCAATCCCGCGCCAGGTAGAGCGTGGCCTGCGAGCCGGCGGGGACCGCGGCCAGGTGTACCTCCGGCCCTGTGCTGAACGCCAGCGGGTGGGTCGGGCGGATGTCGGGAAGCGCCCCGGGGCCCGGCGCGCCGGGGCTGGCGGCCAGTATCGGACGTTCCGGCGTCGCACCGATGGCTACCGCCCAGTCCGCGTTGAACACCGCGGGCAGGGCGTCTGCCAGGGTTTGCAGGCCGCGCTCGGGATTCGACTTCACCTGGAGCAACACGTCGTAGTCCGGGAACGCGTCGACGCGGGCGGTGGTGCCCCAGGCGCCCGCCAGCCCGACGCCGGGCAGCGTGAGCAGGGCCTGCTCCAGCCGCTCGCGGCCGGGGTAGTTGGGCCAGTCGACGGTGAACTCGTCAACAACCCGTTCTGTGCCGTGATCCAGCACCGTCATCGTGCGGATGTCCGCGCCGAGCGCCCCCAACACCCGACTGACCCGCGCCAGCGAACCCGGTCGATCGGGCAGCGTGATCCGAAGTTGAAGCAGCACATCCCCTCCTCCTCGCGCCGCTGCCCACAGCATCCGTGCGGGGTGTTTCCGGGATGTTGCCCGGGCGTGAAAGCGTTGTGCCCTAGCCGGAGAGTGGGCAGCCGTGACCGATGACGACGCACCGCGAGGCCTGAACCAGCCGGGCGCGGGGCAGCAGGCTCAGCCGTGGCCGGGCGTGCCCGTTCCCGACCCGCCGCCCAGCCACGGTCCGCCACCGGGTTACGGGCCGCCCATCGGGTACGCCGCCGCGGTGCCGCCCGTCGGCGGCGTCGGGCAGATCCGCCCGACCGGCAAGTGCATCCTGTTGGCGATCGTGACCTTGGGCATCTACACGTGGGTGTGGTTCTACCGGACGCATGAGGAGATGAAGCGGCACACCGGCGACGGCCTGGGCGGCACGTTCGCCCTGATCCTCGCCATCTTCGTGGGCTTCCTGATGCCGTTCCTCAACGCCTCGGAGGTGGGCAAGCTCTACGAGCGGCGCGGCCAACGTCCACCGGTCAACGGCCTGACGGGGCTTTGGTACATACCCGGGTTCCTGTTGTTCTACATCGGCCCGATCGTGTGGTTCGTGAAGACCAACCGCGCCCTCAACGATTATTGGGCCTCTCTCGGCGCCCGGCGGGCGTGAGGCGCGCGGCGGGCTCGGAAGACGCCGACGGGCACCAGGGACAACAGCCGGTCGGGCGGCTCGCGGCGGGGTTGCACGGCGTGCCGGAAACCACGCTGTGGACGCTGTACCACCGGGCCCGCGAGGCCTCCCGACCCGGCAGCCCGTTGCGCGACCCGAAGGCCATTGAGCTCGCGGCGGCGATCGACCTGGACTTCCGGGGACGCTTCGGCACCTGGCCACCGGGCCTGTCCCGCTTCGTCGGCCTGCGGGCGCTGGCTTTCGACGCCCAGGTGCGCCCCTTTCTGGACGCGGTGCCGGACGCGGTCGTCGTATCCCTCGGCGAGGGACTCGAGACGCAGTTCTGGCGGGTGGACAACGGTCGGGTGCGGTGGTTGACCGTCGAGCTACCCCCGGTCGCGGCGCTCCGCTCGGCGTTGGTGCCGGAGGACCCGCCGCGCCGCCGGGTCTTCGCCGGGTCGGTGTGCGACCCGGACTGGTTCGCCGCCGTCGGGGAGCGGCCCGGTGACCGCGTGTTCGTGGTCGCGCAGGGTCTGCTGATGTATCTGCGGCCGGAGCAGGTCACCACGCTGATCACCCGGTGCGCGACTCGCTTCGGCAACGGCGTGATGGTCTTCGACACAGTGCCCCGCTGGTTCGCCCGTCTGGCCGGCACCGGGCGGCTGCGCGGACCCGGTGGCTATCTGGTCCCGCGGATGCCCTGGGGAGTGACTCCGGGCCGGCTGCTGGACGAGCTGCGATTGGACCCGGACGTCGCCGCGGCGCGCCTGATCGACCCGCCGCCGGTTGGCGGGTTGGCACCCGCCGTCGTACTGCGCGCCCGGGGGGCGTTCCCGGCGCTGCGCGACCACGGGCCCGCGATCGTCCGCGTCGAGTTCAGCGACTGAACCGGTTACGCCAACCGCCACGTCCGTCAGATCAGCTGGTACACGCCCCTCTCGAAGTCGGCGTACATCTTCATGTAGCCCGGGGTCACGAACGGAAGGTACTGCGAGTAGATCGCGCCGGTGACGCCCGCCGTCGGGTCGACCCAGAAGTGCGTGTTGGCCAGGCCCGCCCACGCGCCGCTGCCCGCCCGACGCATGCCGGGCTGATCCTCGGTGTTGACCAGCAGACCCCAACCCCACTTGCGGTTGGGCCCGGCCACGAAGTCCGCGCTGTGCACCGGCGAGGCGGTGTGGATCACTTCGGGCACGTCCAGAGCACCGATGTGATTGCGGAAGGCGTCGGCCACGGTGTCGGCCCCGAGGATCGTCGCCCCGTCGAATGTGCCACCGGCCAGCAACATCCGCTGGAACCTCAGGTAGTCGGCCGGGGTCGAGTACAGCCCGTGTCCTCCGGCCCAGTATTCGGGTTCGGCCGGCAGCTCCATCGGCGTCGGCGTCCAGCCGCCGTCCTCGGTCGGCACGTGCACGGCCACGAGCCGGGCCCGCATCTGGTCGCTGATTCGGAACGAGGTGTCGGTCATGCCCAGCGGCCCGGTTAGGTGCTCGGCGATGTACTCGTCCAGTGGCTGCCCGGAGGCCGCCTCGACCACCCGGCCCAACCAGTCGGTGTTGGTGCCGTACTCGAACTTGGTGCCCGGGTCAACGACCAGCGGCGCAAGCAGCGCGGCAAGCTGCCCACTGATCACGTTCGGCTGGGCCGTCAGCTCCTCGTAGCGGACCATCTCGGCGTTCCAGAACCAGTAGGTCAGACCGGTCGTGTGGGTGAGCAGCTGGGCGACGGTCGCCTCCGTGGCCGGCGGCCGCAGACGCGGGGAGTCCCCGTCGAATCCATCGAGAACTTGGAGCTTGTCCCACTCCGGGACGTAGCGGGAGATCGCGGCGTCGAAGTCCAGCCTGCCCTGCTCGCGCAGCTGGAGCGCGGCCACCGTGGTGAGCATCTTGGTCATCGAGGCAATCCAGAAGACGGTGTCCACGCCAACTGGGGTGTCCTGCCCCACGACCCGCGGCCCAGCCGCACCCTGGTAGATCAGCCCATTGCGATCCGCCGCGACGGCGACCACGTTTGGCACGGCGCGGGACGCCACGGCTTCACTCAGGACGGCGTCGATGGTTGAGGACATGACCACTCCCTTGTGGACGAGCGCTGGTGGCGCAAGCCAATCACCGGATCGCCGGTGCGATCCATCAACTTCGGCTTACTAACCAAGCGGTACGGCAGTTGGAGCGCGCTCAGGTTCGTTGATGCGATGCAAATCTCCTGATGCAAATGGTTCCTGTAACGCCTTGTGAGAACTCCGGCCGGAACTCCGATCACCGCATCAAAGGGTCATTTCACGGTGAGCCAACCCACCGAGGCGAACCCGGCGATGCATCCCCGTGCCCGGGGGGTCAGCCCCGCGCGACCGTGAATCCGGTGAGGGTGGCCTCACCGAAGTCCAGGACCGACCACTTGCGCGGAATCGCCAGTTGGGCCACCGCCGAGGTCACGAAATTCCGTCGCGCGGCCAGCAGCAGCTCCGGCGGGCCATCACCGGCCAGATCCAGGACCAGGTCCTGCAGCGCCGGATTGTGACCCACCATCAGCAGGGTCTCGACCTCGCCGGGAACGTCACGCACCGCGGCGAGCAGATCCTCGGACTCGCCGGTGTAGACCGCGCGCTCGAACATCGTCGGGATCCCGTCACCGAGCTCCATCGCCGCCAGGGCCCAGGTTTCCTTGGCCCTGGCGGCCGTCGAGCACACCGTCAGGTCGAGCTTGATGTCGTTGTCGGCGAGCCAGCGACCGACCGCCAGGGCGTCGCGTCGGCCGCGCGCGGTCAGCGGTCGCTCATGGTCGGCCCACGCGCCGCGGTCGGCCTTGGCATGGCGCAGCACGATCAGTTGCCGCTTCATCCGTGGCCTGCCGCCCAACTGGCCAGGATTATGAGTGCGACGAAGAACACCAACATGGTCAGCAGAATCGCGGCTGCCTGACGGCGATTGTTCGGCTGCTCGTCCGACCTCGAGGCATATCTCGGGTCGGACGAGCGACTATCACCTTCGCTCATGGCCGCAGTTTCGCATGCCCGTCCACCGCGGGCGAGACCGTTCAGGCGCCCATCGCGTGCACGCCGCCGTCGACGTGCAGGATCTCGCCCGTGGTCGCCGGGAACCAGTCCGACAACAACGCCACGCAGGCCCGCGCCGCGGGCACCGGGTCGCCCACGTCCCACCCGATCGGCGCGCGCGTCTTCCAGACCCCCTCGAACTCCTCGAACCCGGGAATGGACTTCGCGGCCATGGTCCGGATCGGCCCGGCCGCAACCAGGTTCGAACGGACGCCCAACGGTCCCAAATCCCGGGCCAGATAGCGCGAGCAGGACTCCAGGGCCGCCTTGGCCACCCCCATCCAGTCGTACTTCGGCCAGGCCACTGCGGCATCGAAGGTCAGACCCACCAAAGCGGCCCCGGTCTCCGGATAGAGCGGCTTGGCGGCCATTGCCAACGCCTTGTACGAATACGCCGAGACGTGCAGGGCAGTTGCGACGTCCTCCCACGAGGTGTTCAGGAAGTTGCCGCCCAGCGCGGATTCCGGCGCGAACCCGATCGAGTGCACCACTCCATCCAGGCCGTCCAGGTGTTCCCCCACCGCCGCGGGCAAGGCGGCAAGCTGATCGGCGTCGGTCACGTCCAGCTCCACAACCGGGGCCGGCTTGGGCAGCCGCCCGGCGATGCGGGTGGTCAGTCGCATCACCCGGCCGTAGGAGGAGAGCACCAATGTGGCGCCCTCCTCCTGCGCCAGCCGCGCGACGTGGAACGCGATCGAGGCGTCGGTGAGCACGCCGGTGACCAGTACCCGCTTCCCATCGAGCAGCCCCATCGGAGGTTCTCCCCTCAACGCTCAGTGACCCATGCCCAGGCCGCCGTCGACCGGTATTACCGCGCCGGTGATGTAGGCCGCGTGCGGTCCGGCCAGGAACAGCGCCGCGCCGGCGACGTCGGCCGGCTGCCCGAGGCGGCCCAACGGCACCTGCCCGAGTATCTCCGTGGCGCGTTCGGCACCCAGCGCCGCAGTCATGTCGGTCTCGACGAAGCCCGGCGCGATGACATTCGCCGTGATGCTGCGCGAACCCAGCTCACGGGCCATCGACCGGGCCATCCCGACCAGGCCAGCCTTCGAGGCCGCGTAGTTGACCTGGCCGGCCGAACCGAGCAGACCGACCACCGACGAGATGAAGATGATCCGGCCCCGGCGCTGCCGCAGCATCGACTTCGCGGCCCGTTTGGCCACCCGGAACGAACCGGTGAGGTTGGTGTCGAGCACGGCGGCGAAGTCGTCCTCGCTCATCCGCAGCAGCAGCGTGTCCCGGGTGATTCCGGCATTGGCGACCACAACCTCGATCGGGCCGTGGGCCGCCTCGGCCTCGGCGAACGCGGCCTCGACCGCCGCCGGGTCGGTGACGTCGCACTTGACCCCGAGGGCCCCATCGGGCAGCTCCCCGGACCGGTACGTGACCGCCACCCGGTCACCCTCGCCCACGAACGCCTCGGCGATCGCGCGGCCGATTCCCCGATTCCCGCCGGTCACGAGCACCGAACGAGCCACTTTGTCCCTCCCCATGTCGACGCCGATGGGTGCTGCTGCCCCGACCACGCTATCGGCGCCGCCCGACCGCCCCGCCGGCACGCCCACCCGCGCGACACGCTGGGTCACGGAATGATCAACCCGCCCGCGGCGCGGGGCTGATTTGCTTGCATCGTGACAGGCGGCCGGAGCGGCCGCGTATGGAGGAGTGGGCCGATGGCGTCTTCCGCAGCCGCCTGCCGTGCCGTGGCCGGTGTCGCCGTGCTGTCCCTGCTCATGGCCGCATGCGGGGGCTCGGGTTCGGCCGGCGGCGCCAACGACGCGGCCACCGCGGCGGGCGTCGCGTTCCTGCACGACTGGGCGGAAGGCAACCTTCCCGCGGCCGCGGCACTGACCACCGATCCGAAGGCGGCCGCCGCCGCGCTGGAGGAGTTCCAGACCGGGATGCGGCCCGACACCAGGGTGTTCACGCCGGGTGCGAAGTCCTGCCCGGACGGCCGGCCGTGCGCGTTGGCCTTCGACGCGGACCTGCGTCTGGACGCGCTGGGTCACTGGCGGTACTCCGGCTCGCTCCCGTTGGTCCAGTCCGGCCCGGCAAAGCGGTGGTTGGTTCAGTGGGCCCCGAGCGTGATCCATCCGCAGCTGACCGCCACCTCGACGTTCAAGCGCGTGCGCTCGCTTCCGGACCGCGCGCCGATCCTGGACCGCTACGGCAAACCGCTGGTCCAGAACAAGACAGTGATCAAGGTCGGCGTCACGGCCGGTTCGGTGCCCGACGGCACGATCGAGAAGCTCTCGGAACTGCTGAACCTCGACGTCGACGGGCTGACCACCCGGACCAGCTCGGCCAAGGAGGGCGATTTCGTCGAGGCGGCGGTGCTGCGCCAGAGCGACTACAACGCGATGGCCGGCAAGCTGGCCGCGATCGGGGGCGTGACCACCCGGGACGCCAGCCAGGCGCTGGCCCCAACCCGGCAGTTTGCCCGGGAGGTGCTCGGAGCCGTCGCCACCGCCACCGCGTCGTCATTGGCCAATGCCGGCGAGACCGCCTCGGCCGCCGACTCGGTCGGCTCCTTCGGTCTGCAGGCGATCTACCAGAGGCAGCTGGCGGGACGACCGTCCGGCCGGGTGCTGCTGGTCGACCGTGCCTCCGGCAAGACCCTGGCCACCCTGGCCACCTTCGACGGGGCGCCCGGGCTCCCCGTGCACACCACGCTGGACGCCGTCATCCAGGAGGCCGCCGACAAGGCCCTGGCCGGCACGTCGGAAAACTCGTCCCTGGTGGCGATCGACACCCGCACCGGTGACGTGCTCGCGGTCGCCAACGGGCCCGCGGACAAGTCGAGCGAGGACCGGGCGCTCAACGGCCGCTACGAGCCGGGGTCGACCTTCAAGATCATCACCGCCCAGGCGTTGCTGCAGCACGGCGTCAAGACCACCGACACGGTGCCGTGCCCGTCGACGGTGACCGTGCAGGGCAAGCAGTTCTCCAACTACGACGGGCTCGGGTCGCTGGGCGATACGAGCTTCGAGCGTGACTTCACCGAGTCGTGCAACACCGCTTTCATCGGCGCGGCCGGGAAGTTGAGCTCGACCGACCTGGCCAACGCCGCCGACGCCTTCGGCGTCCACGGGTCCTGGGATCTGGGTCTGACCAACTTCTCCGGCGACGTCCCGCCCGCCGTCGGCGCCGTCGAGCAGGCCGCGGACGCGATCGGGCAGGGGCGGGTGGTGATGAGCCCGTTGGCGATGGCGGTGGTCGCCGCCGCCGTCGCGTCGGGTACGCCGCACACACCGCGTCTGGTGCTCGACGGCCGCCCGTTGGACATCGCCTCGAGATCGTCGGGCGCCGGCGCACCTCAGCCGAGCGCGAACCCCCGACCCAGCCCGGCGCCGCTGCCTGCCCTCGCGAGTGCCGACGTGCTGCGCGCCCTGATGCTTGAGACGGTGCGGTCGGGCACCGCCCGGGTGCTGCGGATTTCGGGCGAGGAAATCGGCGCCAAGACCGGCACCGCGCAATACGGCAGCGACACCCAACCCGGCAAGCATGCCTGGATGGTCGGCTTCCTCGGCGACGTGGCGTTCGCGCTGATCGTCGAGCGCGGGGACACCGGCGCGACCACCGCCGGGCCGCCGGCGCTGCAGTTCCTGCGGCAGATCAAGGGCTACGCCCGAAACCTCCCCCAGCCGCGCTGACGCCGGCCTCAGAGCGTCCGGTAGCTCCAGATTTTGTGCCCGCCCCGCAGGCCCGCCTCGTTGCCGACCCGAGTCGCCCGGTGACCGAGTTCGCCGACCAGGTGCTCGGCGTTGCCGCCGCCCAGGTAGAGCCGATCCCAGCCCAGCACGGCGTACCAGCGGTCGAGCGCCATCGCCACCCGCCGGCTCCAGCGCTGCGGACCGAGCGCCCGGAGGGCGTGATCGCCGAGCTGCTGATCGTAGGTCTGCCCGTCCCGGAACGGGGCCTGGGACAGCTCCAGCTTCGGCAGCAGACGCCCGTCGTCGAACAGCGCCGCGCCGAAACCCGTGCCGAAGGCCAGGAGCACCTCGAAGCCGGAGCCCTCGATCACCGCGACCCCGGCCAACTCGGCGTCGTTGACCACCCGGACGGGGCAGGCGAACGCGGCGTTCAGGGCCGCCGCGGCGTCCCAGCGGTGCCAGGCCGCGACCAGGTCCGGGCGGCGCGGGGTGAACGGGCCGGCCTCGGTGATGAAGTGCGGTGTGGTCAGCACTCGGCCGCCCCGGATCATGCCGGGCAGGCCGACCGAGACCCGGTCGAAGGAGGGCAGCCGGTCGGCGATCTCCAGCAGCGTCGCGATCAGCAGCTCCGGCGGGCAGGGGTACGGGGTCGGGATGCGCAGCCGCTCCGCGACCGGTTCCCCGGTGCGGTCCAGCACGGTCGACTTGATCGCGGTGCCGCCGACGTCGAAGGTGAGGGTGGATTCGCGCCCCTCGATCACGCGCACCGTGGCGTCCTGACGTGCCGTCATCGAGCCACCGGGAAGTGCAGGCCCGTCCGCGCGACCCCATCCAGGGGCCACCGGGCGGTGACGGTCTTCGCCCGGGTATAGAAGCGCACGCCCTCCATCCCGTGGACACCGCTGTCGCCGAACAGCGAGTCCTTCCACCCGCCGAAGGAGTGGAACGCCATCGGCACCGGGATCGGCACGTTGATCCCGACCATCCCGACCCTCACCTGGCGGGCGAACCGTCGCGCGGTCGCGCCGCTGCCGGTGAACACCGCGACACCGTTGCCGTAGGGGTTGGCGTTGACCAGATCGATCGCCTCCGTCAACGAGGCGACCCGCACCACGGCCAGCACCGGGCCGAATACCTCGTCGGTGTACACGGCGGCGGTGGAGGAGACGTGATCGACCAGGCTCGGCCCGACGAAGAAGCCACGGCCGCGGCCGGGCACGGTGAGCTCTCGCCCATCGACCATCACCCGCGCTCCGGCGCCGGCGGCACCGGCCAGGTAACCATGGACCCGTTGCAGCGCGGCCGCGCTCACCAGGGGGCCCATTTCCGATGCCGGGTCGGAAGCCGGGCCGACCCGGACCGCGGCCGCCCGTTCGGCCAGTCGTGCCACCAGCGGGTCGGCCACCTCCCCCACCGCCACCACCACCGAGACGGCCATGCAGCGTTGCCCGGCCGACCCGTAGGCCGCGCCGGTTAGCTCGGCCGCGACCAGATCCAAGTCCGCGTCGGGGAGCACGACCGCGTGATTCTTCGCCCCACCCAGTGCCTGCACCCGCTTGCCGGTCGCCGAGGCCCGCCGGTGCACCAGCCGCGCCACGGCGGTGGAGCCGACGAAAGACACCGCCGCGACATCCGGGTGGTCGATGATCGCCTCGACCGCCACCCGGTCGCCCTGGACCACGTTGAACACCCCGGCGGGCAGGCCCGCCTCGGCGTAGAGCCGGGCGACCAGCAACGAGGCCGATGGATCGAGCTCGCTCGGCTTGAGCACGAAGGTGTTGCCGGTGACGATCGCGATCGGGTGCATCCACATTGGCACCATGACCGGAAAGTTGAACGGCGTGATGCCGGCCACCACCCCGAGCGGCTGCCGCCAGGAGTAGGCGTCCACGCCGCCCGCCACCGTGTCCGAGTACTCGCCCTTGGCCAGGTGCGGTATCCCGCAGGCGAACTCGACGACCTCCAGGCCGCGCTGCACCTCACCGCGGGCGTCGGCCAACGTCTTACCGTGCTCGGCGCTGATGGTGGCGGCCAGTTCGTCCGCCCGGGCGTGCAGCAACTGCCGGAACGCGAAGAACACCCGGGCCCGCGCGACTGGCGACTGCTCGCACCACGACTGCCCGGCCTTGGCCGCGGCGAGCACGGCCGCTTCGACGTCGGCCGGCTCCGACAGGCCCACCGCGGCCACCGTTTCCCCGGTGGCCGGGTCGAAGACCGGGGATGTGCGGATGGACTGACCGGGCGTGGCGACCCCATCGATCCAGTGCTCGATCGTGCGCACCAGAGCGTCTCTCCCCTCACAGCATCGGACGCTGACGGGACTTCTGCGCGTCGTAACGCTGCCTGGCCGACTCGGTGCTCGGCAAGCCGGAAACCTCGGCCACCGGCACGTCCCACCAGCACGCCGAGGAGGGCGCGCCGGCGAGCGGGTCGGTGCGGACGTGAATCACCGTCACCCCGGTGGCCTCCAGCGCGGCGGCCAGGTCGTCCCGGAACTCCCCCAGGGTCACCGGTCGCCGCACCGCTGCGCCCAGGCTGGCCGCGTTGGCGCCCAGATCGACCGGCAGCGGTTCGCCGTCCAGCAGCCCGCTGGCGGGATTGCGCTTCCGGTACGCGGTGCCGAATCGCTGCGAGCCAACGGACTCCGACAGCGCGCCGATCGAGGCGAAGCCACCGTTATCGACCAGCACGATGACCAAATCGACGCCCTCCGCGACGGCCGTGGTAATTTCCTGACTCATCATCAGATACGAGCCGTCCCCGACCAGCACGACCACGGCGCGTTCCGGTGCGGCCATGCGCACCCCAAGGCCTCCGGCTATCTCGTATCCCATGCAGGAGTAGCCGTACTCGACGTGGTAGCCCGTCGGGTCGCGTGCGTTCCAGAGCATCTGAAGCTGGCCGGGGAGGCTGCCCGCCGCGGCCACGACCGTGCCACCGCGCGCGTCCAGGATCGAATTCACGGCGCCGAGGATCGCGGTTTGTGTCGGCGCGGCCCCCGCGGCGCCGGTCCGCGCCGACGCCGCGACCGGCGCCCAGCCGGCCACCAGCTCGCGGTGAAACTCGGTCCACTCGACCGGGGCGCGGTATCCCGCCGCGGCCGCGGTCAAGGCCTCCAAACCGAGCCTGGCGTCGGCAATCAGCGCGGTCGCCGCGTGCTTGGCCGCGTCGAACCCGGTGATGTTGAGGTTGATGAACTGCACCCCGGGGTCGGCGAACACGGTCCGGGAGCCGGTCGTGAAATCGGTCCAGCGGGTGCCGACACCGATTACGACATCCGCCCGGGCCGCCAGGGAGTTCGCGACCGGGGTGCCGGTGGCACCCAACGCTCCCGCCGCGCAGTGGTGATCGTGGGCCAGCGCCCCCTTGCCCGCATGGGTGTCCGCCACCGGAATGCCAGTTGCCTCGGCGAATGCGGTTAACGCGGCGCACGCGTCGGAGTACACGACCCCGCCGCCGGCGACCACCAACGGTCGATGGGACGACCGCAGCGCCTCGGCGGCACGCACCAGCGCGGCCGGGTCCGGGGCGGGCCGCGGGATCGGCCAGCTGCGCTCGGTGAACAGTTCCGCCGGCCAGTCGTGGGCCTCGGCCTGTACGTCCTGCGGCAACGCGAGCGTCACCGCCCCGGTGGCGGCCGGGTCGGTCAAGGC
>Ga0157362_1000649_pt1 | contig 12446 bp, 5 predicted proteins | sample AttlaeALBM3_FD_111480 | JGI IMG/M metagenome (GOLD analysis project Ga0157362, IMG submission 111480) | Fungus gardens microbial communities from leaf cutter ant in Ribeirão Preto, State of São Paulo, Brazil - Atta laevigata ALBM3 | ecosystem: Host-associated > Fungi > Mycelium > Unclassified ... | reverse complement strand
CTTTCCCACGCTGTCCTCAATGTCGCATCTGAGTCGACAAGCGTGACAATTTTTTGTATTTTTAAGGTTGTTATGTAAAATATTTTTGCTCATAATACTCATGCGGATAAATAGGCTTAAATTCTACATTCTGTCATTCAGTTCGCGGTAGGTGAACTTTATGTGACGTTCGTACATTGAACAATACAATAGCGAATAAAGCTTTTTTCGCTTGCATTTGCGATGAGCAGATCTCTCGTTATTCTGAATATCGGATGCTCCGATATTCAAATCGCGGACGAAATCTCGATGGAAATTCGAGCCGCGTACTCGAATAGTGCTCGTGATGAAGACGGTCTTTTATATGAAACTTGAGAAACGCAATACAGTCGATCATCAGCCTGGGCTGCGGCAATTCCCGCGCGCGAATTCTCAGTGCGCGAGATACTTAATGGAAAACTTATCATATCCGCGATCTACCACAAATTGGAATTGGCTCGCTCACCTTGGCCTACGTCCATTCGCATCGGTCAAGTCGGGATATAACTATGCACATGCGAAAATTCCAGATCGCAATTTCGCGATAGCGCTTCGAGGTACGCGACGGGAAATTGATGGAAATGGACGTTAGTACGCACTGTTGTAACGACACTGATTCACGCGTCAACGTGTGTGTGAACGCAATTGAATTTTTTTATCGGTTGTGTAAATTACGAGACCGTCACAATTGTAAAAATGCTGTGACGTGACGTTTAAAGTAGGCCAACAGAACCTTCCATTGCCCGGCACTCGGATGAGGGCGAAAGGTGGGTCGATAAAGTTTGAAATCAATAATCTTGTCTGCAGTTAGCTATTTAAGTTTGGAATTATATAATTGGAATGAAAACTCACTTATTCTTTTGTTGCACAAGAAAATTAGAATTTATTAATCAATTTAATTTTGTTTCCATTATCAACGATAATTAACGAATTTAAAGCAAATTTTAAATTTATTTCATTATTATTTAAATTATTTTAAACAAAAAATTGATAATATATTTTATTGTTAATAGCATGTTATTTGTCTAATTTGTGAGGACATAAATCCTCACATATTAAAGGAGGCTAAATAAGTAGTGTGAGTTCGAAAGCTGGCTTGCAATATAAAAGATTTTATTTTTGAAAACGTTTTAATACCGCCATTAACAGAATTGCTGACCCGTTGGTAATTGCGATGCATCTTGCAGCACACAAATATGTTGATCTAAAGCAATGAAAAAGGTAATTTTAGAAACGTCGCAATTATAGGAGTCACAGAAGGGGATACTATGCGAACATAACGACTTTCAAACCGAAGAAGGTAAATGCTTCTTATTTTTATTTAACTTCTCGAGGTTCGATGGAATTCGATGGTTTTATGAGGCTTGGTAAATACATGGAGCAATCAAGTGGCAGTCTGATGGTACTGTCAATATATTTTTTACGATCTACGCCCACGCTCGCATTTATGAGTGCAAATAGCAGTACTCGGAGAAGGCATAGATTAAAATAAAATATTACTTATAAGAAATATTTCGAATCCGTATAATAGAGATTGCAATCATTATTGTTTATAATTTTATATTTTAGTGGCGATATTATAAATGGATGTGAATGGATAGAATTGCTAATAATTACTATCTACGTCCATTGAAAAATATTACTAACATCTCATTTATTCTGCCAATATATCTTTGTGTACGTTAATTTTATATAATATATATTATTACAACATATATCAATCTAACATATATCAAATGTAGTATGCTATAGTTAGACACAGTGTGCTGATATTTGAAAACGCACTCTTTCATTTTCAACTTTAAACATATATCGTCTAGCCGGATGCAAGCGGATCAGCAACACTGCTTCCGTTTCCCGTGAGATTGCATCGGGGTGGGGCTAATATCGATCGCAACTCTCGCGTGCGCCCTACAGTTTCCACCCTTGCTCTCAGATGCGCAGCAGCCATGGGGACTCCAACCACGTAGCAAAACACTTTTTCTCCCTCAAATAACAACGTTCTGTGGATCTTGTTCTTGGGGTCACATATTGCATTAAATTAAATCACAAGTCACGTACGATCTGTAACAGTCCTCTTTTAATTAATGCTATAGCTCTGACAAAAAATAGCAAATATTTTTAAAAATCTTTTTTACGTGATTTGTATCAGCATAAAGAATTTAACAATATTGCTATCTTTTTCAATGCAGTGTACTTAAAGTAGAGTTACATTTATATAACGCTAAATGGGAATAAGTTAGAAAAGATAAGAAGTACTTTTTTAATACTACTTTTTATTTTACATTTATTGATACTTAATAATTACTTGAAACGGTTTAATTGTTAGGTTGTGATAGAATATTCAGAAAGAAGAACAATATATAACAAACTATACTTTTCTTGACACATTTTTTATTTTTTTCATTATTGTGGATTCTGTACATCGTTAATCTATCATTAATCGTTTACAACAATTGTATAGAAATTATACTTGCGAAAAGATGATAAGAGAACTGCGGCAGATTGTTGGAGGGGGTTACTCAGCGAGTTGTCAACGTCTCTCTTGCTGCACGCTACGCTGCAGTAAATGGTATCATTTACTGCAACGTGGCACGACAAGAATAACTTAAAAATAAGGCATAACAAGTAATGTAGCTAAAGCAGGTCGCGATTGCTTGTCAGTGTGCTGATCTTGGTGCGAAATTTGATTCTGATTGACACTGATTGGCTTAGTCGTATTCGAAGAAAATAGTGTCGAAACAATGTAAGTGATACAGCCGGTTCTTATTAACATACTGTTTGTTGTCAAGCTGCGAGCAAAGTCACACATCGTATTTTAATATCCGAGAAAACTCACGATATCTTTTGCTTCATTTAAGCGAATGGAAACTGGAAGATGAAGCTTCGAAACATAATAAATAATTGCATTTTATCGAGTAGTTATCAAGATAATCAACATGTTACTTCGACACACACACACTCGCGCGCGCGCGCGTGCGCACATTCCTTATTTGTAAGTCCAGATTAGGCTCGTAATTTTCATCATGAGAGCTTAGTTATAATAGGTAAGTGGTGCGACTTACTAGCCGATAAATACGTTATCTATGCTTATGGTTGCCGTAATAAAGTGGGTGCTATCGTCGTGGTATGCTTCGTTGATCGGTAACATCGTCCAAGAGGCCGAGACAGTCTAACATGCCGGTCATGTTTTGGTACATACACATATATCTATTTATACGTGTGTGTGAACGGGATCTTTATTCAATATTTAACCGGCGAGTTCTCGAGCAAGACGAGAAGAGCCAGGTTTTCTCCATACGTCGCATCTCGCCCGTGATTTACGTCCGTGTCCGGAGCGCTCTCTGCCCTTCCCCATAGCAATCCGCTCCTGGATGACGATGGAGTGCCGGGGGTATAAATTATCCCGCGGACTAATTAACATTGTTGCCGATATCGCGAGAACGCCTTCGCGGTAACGCAAGAGGATACGAAGATTAATCGCGCGCCTTTGCGATTCGGCGCACCGTGTCAAAGACGTTCCTTCGCAGAGGCGCGTCCCGGATCGCTCGGGGATGTATTCGCGCGACGGAGTGCACCCGGAATCGCATATCACACGTCAGTCTAGATAGGCATTGATTTATTGTACGCGCGTGTAATAGAGATTATTTATTATTTTATGCGCTTCTCTTTCACAGCAGCATGGTCGGTCTCATATCGCGGTTCCGTAATTGATGACTATATTGCAATGGAATGTACCTTCTAGTTTCGCGTATCTTAGGTCATTGTATGATTACGACATTGCACATTGTTTTTGTAATGTCAAATTATGAGTATTCAATTCGAGTTATTTGTATGTAATCATTTCTGTAGGTCTCATCATTGTTTCTATTCAATATAAAATTTAATGAAAAAATTTAATTTAATGAAAACAATAAAATCAAACAATTTAATTTAAGAAAATGTATTAAATTTGATTTAAATTTACTTTATTATTTACTTATTCTTAGTGTATAACTTCAATATGGATATTGTTTATTGTGAAATTAACCACAAAAATGGATTTTTTATTTGACATATATGGGCGTTAAAAATAATAAAATGTGTTATTTTTAACTTCAAAGCTTGGATTATTGTTTCTTTGATATTTAACAATATAACAATAATCTGAATAAACTGAAACTGAATTTCGATGAAAAAATACGAACGAATTGTTCACTAAATCCATTTGAATTTCGAAAGATTCAACGCAATAGATATTTCTTTTCTAACTTGTTTCTAAATTTTCCAAATTTCTTTTCCCTTTGTGTTTTTCCCACGTAATACTAATAAATCGCAATTGCGGGTTAAGTCCTTCTCACAGGAGCGCATTTCGTAATGCGATGACATGATATTTCATTGTGCGCTTGAGTACTCGTTGTGTAATTATCCACGTTCATATCTCTCTTTGACGTTGCACAATGATCATACGTACTCGCTATCGCGGCCATTTATATGCCCGTGTATTGACGATTGGCGACTTCTCGTTACTGAGACTACCGTAGGCTATACGATCATTTCTTCAGCGGTTTCCGTGCAAATACATGCGCGATACACGTATCATACAATTACATATGCACATCTCTTATCCATGGTTCAACCGTTATGGTAATTCAGCCCGACAGTGGAGAGCACGACGCAACGCGAAGTACGCCGATTTCACATATCAAGAAAGAAAATGAATTATGGCGTACATGACATATATGTGCGTATGAGTATGTATATAGTCGAGGCGCAGAGAAAAGAGTAATTATTATTGGTTGCCGAGGCAGTTAGCACGGGCCATCGATCGACTCATTTAACCATCTAGCTAGCCAGCGTCCGGTTGTTCCGAGTTTCTCTAATAGGTTTGGATCTCATTGTAATAAAGTATCTAACGGTCGTGCTGCGGGAAACGAGAGTAAAATTTACGAGGGAGGGGAAAGCACCGATTTCGCCGTCGGTTAATAATTTGATTAAAGTATTAAACACGTTTTCAATCGCGCTTCGAGAAAAGGAGAGAAAGAGAGGGAGAGAAGGAGTAATCGGCCGTCGCTTATTGTTTTGGCTGTTTTGCATCGCACAATGAACAGTTTCGCTCTATTCTATTACGCTCTTGATTTATTCTTCGCGTGCACTTTTCCGGTCGCGACGCGCGAGGAAAGGCATATGATCAGACACTCGAACTTTCCCTCTTGATGGCACAAGAGCAGCGGCAGACGAAAGAGACACGCGCTCCGAATGAGAGCTGCTCATGCTGCTCGAAAGATTAGCCCGACTTCGCTCCCACGCTTCATCTCGCTATCGCATCATCGCAGAGATTCGATCTCCAGCCGGGTTCTCGTAGGAAACCCTTCTCTCGCAGAGAACGATATAAAACCAGCTCTGGCCGCTGTCGATCTGCTCGCACAGCTATTTTTGTTCGTCGCAGAAACATGCAAACTTTGCTAGGCCAAGATTTACTCGGGAACGGATATTCGTCTGCAACTTTCGCGCGCTTACATGGAAGTCTGAAGATGAGATCGCGGAACCTTGACAGTGACGTGATCATCTATTTCGCAGATTTAGCATATTGTCAAGGCTGTGCTGAATCATACATAAAAATAGTTAATTAAACTGCTTTTCGAAAGCAGTTTGTAATAGAAATTGAAACCGCTAGAAGATCACTTAGGAATGTACTAATAAATTTTGTATTTGTATTTATTAATTATCAATAATTTTTAAGATATTTTAAATAGGGAACTTTAAAAAACTAAATATCTTGTTTAAATTATTAAGAAGAATATTTGAAATATACAACTAACGTTAAAACATTGTTAACATTTTAATGCAATTGTTGCAAATATTTTATAATAAATACTTAGAAATTTTGAATAGATATTTTTAAAAAATTATGAGCATCTTGTTTGAATCATTAAGAAGAGAATTTGAAATAGAAATATCATGTAAAACATCAAAACATTTGTTATTAATATATACATTATTTTCATTGATACAATCGTTACAAATATTTGCAGCTGCGCATTAGACTTTGACAATTTCTTCTCTTCTTATTGTGCTTGCGAGGAATTGATCTCAACTTCTGGTTATTCTCATATCTACCTGACTAACCAATGCGAGGGGAGCTGGAGCACTTTATATTTGTGTTTCACGCGCGCGATGACTCACGTCCTCGGGAGCGGCGCATCGTCGTGTTTCAGAGAGCAGGAAACTAGAGGCTGGCGCATTATGAAATCGGAAATATTACGGGAGGAAGTTGTATTCCCGATGGTATTATGGGCGCATGCTTCGCATAGCCGCAGTGTAAAATGTCATCGTTATGCATCGTTTAGAGTTGATATTAGCTAACTACAACATCATCGTTGTCGTCGTTTTTCGTCGATATTTATTATAAGCTTATTATTTTATGTGTCGCATTGCAACTAGTTGAATGATTGTTTCCGATATAGTTGTGCCTAACCATGTTGTACTATCTAATCGATCTTACAGATTATTATGAAAGCGATCGAGTGACCGGTCGCGCCATATCGTTCAACTTATGTTCGAGCTGACGCAATTCTTATCGCGCACAATCGAGATTTTTTTTTTTTTGTATTGATTATGTAAATTAATCAGTCGCGAAACGTGAATGTACTGTGGGAAAATTTCTGCCACCGATATTTGCTAGATTTATAATGTAGAAATACAGATCATAGATATAATGACAATGGAGAATGCGAGCAATTAATGAACCTATATGAACTTAATTGGTTTTATGATAATATTTGTATATTTCTTGAGAATAATATACATTTATTCTTGTAACAGGTGATACCGGCAGATCGCCGGCCGCCGGAGAAAGAAGAGACATGGACTCTGACTGCTGATCAACAGGATTCGTGCGTCTGTTTTGACGGTGTCGATTCTAAAGCGAAAGATGAGCACAATTCCGAGAAAACACAATTGAAATCGCCTGCGGAAGTAATATCAGTGGATGCGGGCGATAACGTTGACAGTACTTTGCCACGCAGCCAGGAGACCAGGAAAAGTAAGACTAAGAAAGTGAAGAGCTACCTGAAGAAGTGCAAGGGCGCGCTGTCGAAAGGTGATGAGAGCGTCACAGACAAGAGACGCCAGGAGAACTGCACTTCGTGGTACTTGGACGACGTTTCAACTTGCGCGAGTCAGCAGGAGGATCACGATGAACCTCTGGAGAAGTATACGGAATTCCCCGAAGAGAGACTCGAGGAGGCGGTCCGCGATGTAGAGTCTGTCGAAGATCCTGTGCCTGAAACGCTCGAGGAGAATTTCTTGAAGGGCGAGAACTTCGAGGAAACTTCGCATGATGCTCTCACCAGACTATTGGAAGAGGATCGTAGGGCCGATCTTAGCAGAAGCAGAACGTCTTTGTATGAGGACGCCAAAGATGCAAATTCAGAACAATCTGTCTCGGATGAGAAAATTCTGACGAAGGAATCAGAGCTTTTCCGTGATGAAGAAAAAAAAGATGCGGCGATCTCACTCGAGACATTAACGACGGAAGACACGAATCTGAATAAGTGCGATTCGAACGATACATTGATAGCAGAAGTTCCGGAAGTAAACGAGACCGCGACAGATCTTAACTCGGAATTAATGATTATTGTGAAGGAAGAAGAGGACGCACCGAAAGATCCTGCGAGCGAGGAGATACTAGTTCCTGCATGCTGTGGAGTAAGTCTGTTCGAGTATTTTGAATCGATTAATGAAATTTATTATAAAATAATATCTCAGAATGAAGTAAAATTTAAAGATTTTAATCTTTGTTTCTGATAATCAAAAAGTTCGATTCTCACAATTAAATAATATAAGCTGAGTTTCTAAGAAATTGTTTGTACGTGTATAAACTGTTAGATTTTATTCGATAAAGTGTGGAATGAATCGGACGTCGTGTTTCGCGAGAGCGTTTACGGGAGAACGATCGTCGGTATAAATCATGACGAAGAAAAATAAAGCGCCGTAAATCAAAACGAAGGAAAACGCAAGTACGCCGTATTTCTTCCTATCCGTGAAAATTACGTTTTAATCATTACTAGTAGCGCATTAAGAGCAAGAACATAAATTACGAACAGGGAAACCTTCCTTTGCCCATACACGGTATATGTGTTGCAATTCGCTTTACTGCTTTGCGCGCGGTAACCATAGTTGTGGTTTGTATTCAAATGGATGGACATTGTGCGCTTCTTTTAACATACATATGTATGTTCTTTGACGGTACCGCTAGTGTCGAGATTACGGTCATCGAACGTATACGGCTTATCGATTATCAGAAAGATTTAATATTATTTGCGATTATGAAGTTCTGTCATTTATCTTTATAAATATTCATGTTGACAATAATTATGAAGCAACAGCAATACAACAAAATTTATTAGCGAGAGATATTTACTAAAGATGTTTATTACAAGGTGATTTTGCATTATGTATATTTTACTTTTAGGCTTTCTCGTGTTAATTTCGGATATTTTTGTATTCTTTTTTTTTCATTATTTTTGTCTCTATTTTGTCATTCTTATAAACGTATTACCTTTTATATCGAATTCATTTTTCTTCTATGTCTTACTAGGTTTAAACTTTTAGCTATCGTTATCAATAAATATTGATTATATTGCTCAGTCCCATGATATCGATTTTATTCAATTAATCGTTGTGTATCATGTAAAATTTGATGTGGGTACAACGATTAGAATTCGTCTCCTTTGCTCGCGTCCTACTGGTGACAATTCACGCGAAGAAATGTGATAGCGAATATATCTGATATAGAACGTTATTTCACCTAACGCTTATGATATTCTGATTGAAAGTTTAAGCATCTCAACTTTCTCTGCACGGCCTCGTCCAGAGACATGCCCCTCGCGCCACTTGACTTATTCGCATCCATCTATATATATATCTCGCATGGAACTTGTTTAATCTGCATTAATGCAAAATATACGTAAAATACTTATTCCTTTATTAATATTTTTATTTATTTTTGCTAAAATTTAATAGGACATATTAATATACATTTGAACATTAGATATTAGGTTACTCGGTATTTGTATTTACATTTTCTTTCTACAAATGATTGTGATATCTATGTATGATGTAGAAAAAAAGAACAAAGTAGTAGTATTAGGAATACTTTGCTATTGATTTTTGCCTATCTCTTTAACATTGAGATAATATCATCGTTTCATCAAAATTAATGTTATTATTAAATCTTAGTATACATGATTGGATCATTCGTATTCTAAGCATTTCTTTTTTTTAAATATCATAAGCACTTTGCTAAATAATGGTCTAAGTATCTTACACTTTGTAAAGTACGTACATGTTAGAATCACTTAATAATTTTTGTATATTTGTAAAAGTGATAAAAATTAATCGGTAATATAAATTCATTGTGTAGTAAAGGACCGGAAAATTATCATATATTAAGAGGTAATAAGCGTTATTAGACGCTCTAAAAAACTCTCTCAAATGTATTTATAAATTTACATAATATATATATTTACATAATATATATATTTATAAATTTACACAATATATATAAAGTGTTCATACACAATAATAAAAAAATATTTAAAAATCTAATGAAGTCATATTTTTAACAGTATTAAAAATTATATTAAATATAAGCAGATAAACATATTATGCCTTCTAGTGCAAAAATCTATTATAGATATGATTATTAGTTTTATAATATATTGTCGTTTTAAAACATACGTTCCGTTTGTATAATTGGCGATTGTACGATCGATCGAATCGTAATCGCCAATTTTTACTGGAAAGATCGCGAGCAGGGAAGCGCGGACTCTCTCACCCAGATACCTACATAATGCCGCTTCGCCGCGAACGGAACAAGTTCGACTTCTCGATTGCACGGGTTAGCTTAGGTTCGCCGAGGTGCTTGTTAGGGCGGACCGGGCGAGCCGGAGGTGTGTATGGGAATTGCGGGTCGTGCTCATTAATTATATCAGACGTGATCTATCTGGACCACGGCTGTGGTTGCGCGGTCGCTGGAGAGTCACCACGTGCACTCCAATACGGGCGTCGTGCATCGGCGGCCACGCCGTTTTGCTGGAGTCTTTCAAGAGGCAGAATTGTAACAAGTCCAACTAGTACCTCTGGTTAATTTACCTTTTACATTGCCCGATTCGGTAATGTTCTCCTTTGTTTTGTATTTTTTCTTATACACCGTGCCCTCATTATCAAAAATCAAATTGTATATTCGAGAAATCGAATCGTATCGTACTCTCTAAATTTTTTGGAATGAAATCTCACTTTGAGGAGTGAAAATTGGGTCAGTCTTCAAAAAAGAGTAATTTAATTTTCAATCTTTAAGAAATAAGAATAAGTTTTCACATTTCAAAGTGAGATTCATTTAAAAATTTTTAGACTGTTTTTAGTATGTTTGTATTTTTAGTATGTTTCTTTATTTAAAATGAAAAAAATGACTGCTGTAACATTTTAATTTTATCGCGTATAACTGTAAATAACAGTTAGATTTCCAGATATGATTCTATACGTTCGAAATCGATCGTCTGACGTTCGGCTACAATTCAAAGTAATCAGTAATCATCTACATATAGCGGGACCCGGTTTTACTAGCGGGCGAGATGACGCGCCTCGCGGAAGTCCCATGGGTGCGTGCAAGTTTATTCCACTTGTTTCTAGACGAACGACAGAGAAGTCTCGAGGCGATGTATAGCGGAGCTCCGTGAGTGAGCACCAAGTGGTAGTTGCGTTTACACCAGCATTAACTCGGGCGCGAGTTGACGTTCATCGTGTCCACGAATACGTGGCGTACGCATACACGCATGTACATACGCTCGCGAGTGGCATACGCACACGTACGTTACAAGGAGGAGTAAATCTGGCCAGTCGACCGGTGTCGATCGCCGCTGAAACGCTACCCGATCATCAGTCGTGAAAGTGTAGCTGCGGAAAATGATTACCCGCGCCAGTTGTGCTTGCTGCGCACACCCGCTTTCCTCCGTCTTTCTGTCGAGTCCTCACTCTGTTACTCTCCTTTCGCTCCCTCTTTCGTTCTATTTCTCTTGCGAGAGAGCCTCTCCTTTAAAACACGTATCTATACGGAGTGTCTTGACATTTGCGATATGATGATGGCTCTTCAAGTTTATTGGGGAAATGAAGATATCTTTTTAATTTGATGAGAGACTTGCATTACAACTTTTTTTTATATCAAATATCTTGAAAAGCAAATTGCTCGAAAATAATTTTTGGAATCTATGGTACTTGCATACCCTTGAAGTCTAATTGCTAGTATTCTTTAAATTTCTTTAAGAGTTTTCAAAAATTTGAGAATTATGCTTTTTTTTGTATTGAAGAAACTATTTTTCTTGATTTGATGTTTGGGATTCTACTATTAATCTATTCAATATTAAGTTCGGAACACCCCGTATATCTATGTTCCATTACCTTCACATCGGATTATAGATTAAACCGCACCTCCAGCGTAGACGCACAGAAAACGATAAGCGGAGAATATGGCGCGGGATTTATTGTAATTGGCGGTAATGACGGTTTTACGCCGTCGCCGCCGCCGCCGCCACCAACAACCACTATACTCTTCTCTTAGCTATGCTCTTCGTCAATATGTATGGTCGTAAGTCAAGAAAACTGATTGCGAACGCACGCGCTCGCACTCATACTTGATAGGCTTAAAGTTAGAAAGGGTAGATACCGTTGCTTTTTGCGCATTCCGGCGAATCTAACAAAGTTGCATAACATTTGAAGGATAAATAGAGTTAACGTAGATTATTCTATAAATTATTTAAATAGTATATTTTCTAGAACAATTTTTTTCGTGGATTGACGGACGAGAGATAATCTTTTTGTAAAATTGTTTTATTATGAAGAACAAAAAGATGCTTCTGTTGCTACAGGAAAGTTAAGGATCACTTAAAGTGTCGTTTATGAGACATTTAAAAAAAAATGTTAATGTATAGCTTTAATATCTCTAATAATTTTCGAACAAGTATTCATTATATAAAAAAATTGACCCTATTTTAATTTATTTATTTATTTATTAACTTGTAATGGAAGAAGATAATTTAGTATTTTTGAAGCATTTTGGTAAATTTCTCTTTGATAAACTCTTTTTGTGAAAATCTGTTTAGTGAAACAAAATGCGACATCGAAATTTTGTATACTTTACAACATAGTTGAAATTTACAGAAAATTACAGTAATTCTTTTCTTTTTTTTGTCACCCAAATCACAGAGTATATTTTTACAGAGATTCTACGTTTTGAAAGCGAGGAAGATGAAGATCGTAACAATTGTTTTACGTGATATTAATTCTTTTCTTTTTTTTGGTCACCCAAATCACAGAGTATATTTTTACAGAGATTCTACGTTTTGAAAGCGAGGAAGATGAAGATCGTAACAATTGTTTTACGTGATATT
>Ga0157362_1000648_pt1 | contig 12455 bp, 1 predicted proteins | sample AttlaeALBM3_FD_111480 | JGI IMG/M metagenome (GOLD analysis project Ga0157362, IMG submission 111480) | Fungus gardens microbial communities from leaf cutter ant in Ribeirão Preto, State of São Paulo, Brazil - Atta laevigata ALBM3 | ecosystem: Host-associated > Fungi > Mycelium > Unclassified ... | reverse complement strand
TTTCAAGGCCGGGGCTCGGAAAGCTAGAACCGAGAAATTCGCTGTTTTAATTAACCGCAGACTAGGGCCGTCGCCGTGATATCGTGATTAAGAATTATGACGCATAGTGAGAAGCGGCGCTCGCGATTAGCGTTGTTTCTTTTCAAATGCTCTATATATATATATATATATATATATATGTCTCTGCGGAATTAGATTGCACTATATCGATTAAAAGTTACGACGTGTTAGCTTTTTCTTTCATATCATTTCGGTGTGCCATAACGATGATGAAATGCGATTGGCGGTTGTGGAAAATTGCAATTTGAGGAATATCTTTCGTTTACTGTATCGCAGAATATGGCGTATAAACACGAAAATGCGAAATTAATTTCGTATATCATGTGATCATTGTGTGAGTTTGAGATTCCGGAACAGCTTGCCTTCAATGATATTTGCGCGATGTATAATATTTAGTTACGATAAACAACAGCCAACACAATGCTTGGCTTAGACAAACAAGACACAAGCAAAAATGGACATTTTTAGATAAATATTTTTTTAAATTGATATATCAACGTAATATCTCTCTCGCATTAGCTTTTCGTCTTTCATTTCTCGCAATCTCAACGTTAATGAACTTTCCTCTCTCTTACAGGAATAAATCGTAATTTGCATAAATCGTAATTTCCGTTACTCACCGCTTATTTTATACTTTGCTTTTCTCCTCTGTGATATTATTTATTATTTTGGTTGGCCAATATTTTCCTCTATATTGGGAGGTAGCGTTATTAATATCGAATAACAGATAGAGACCTAATAATAAGTCTGGCCAAAGTGCATTAATTTTTTGATTGGTTGTCACTATTCATTTGATATATAATTTGTATATTTTTGAAAAATGAGAGAATGTGAGAGGACAAAAGCAGAAAGAAATAGATAACTACTCTCTAAAAGTAAATTAATGTATTATTACTGAGAAACAGTAAATATTCGCTGATGATTATATCTGATAGTTATACACTGAAGTCAGTAATAATATACTGATTTTCACTTTTAAAGAGTACCTATTTGCTAATTTTTATCCGCTTTTGTCAAACTCTTATTATAGGATTTTCTTACGAATAATATTTATTTATATTTATAAGCGTTTTGTGAAAAATGATGTTTTTAAAAAAATTTGCTAAGATTGATTAAGTTTTGAGCATTTAGCATTTTTATTTTGAATACAGAGAACGAGAATAAGTATGTTATATTTTCGGCATATTGTTATTTTATTTGTATACAAAGAGAAAAATCTTGCACATGTATATAAAACATGTGCAAGATTACGTTATATAAAACAGCATTAAAAAAGAAATAATAATAATAAATAAAGTAGTATAATGTGCTGAAAATACTTATTCTTTACATTAAAATATTCTTCATATTTTAAAATCACTAAATGCTCAAAATACAACTAATCTTAGCATCTTTCTTTGAAATTAATATCATGTTTTATAAAATGTTTATTATAAATATGAATAAACATTTGTTAGTGTCAACATTTAGTTATTAACCTTAAAAAAAAAAGAGAAATTACATTGGACAAAATTTTCCTTTCTTATTTTAAGTTAATCTGATAAGATGTTTTGTATAATATTTATTTGCGCTGATTTCACTCTGTTTGCCTAATTTATAAGGAGGGCAGAATTTTTTAGTACATTGCATTAAAAAATTCCTCTTTTTGTCTCTCTTTACTTTTTTCTATCTAGGCCTATCTTTTCTACTATAAATAATAATAATAATAAATAAAAAAGGTATAAATAGGGAATAACTATTGAATTTAATATCATTTTTTAATATCATTTTTTTGTTATGGACAGTTTCAAAGAAAAATTAATCATTTTAATTAAGAAAAAGGTCCTATAAACAACTTATTAGAAAATGTACATAAGTTTTAAAAAAAAATATTTCGAACACAAATTACAAATTGGAGCTAGTAGAATAAATTTTAACATTCTCTTTCAGAATCAGCATAAAAAATTTAAGAATTAACCAAAATTATTCATTTAATAAGATCGTTGTCGCGACTAATGTTATTGAACAACTCTGTTCAAACAGAATAATGACTGCGTCGTTTTTTCATTTCTCATTGAGATACTTATATTTTGTACTACACATAATCTTGCGTGGCCGACAATGATTGCAAAATCAGCATGTTCAATATCTAACAGATTTATTAATGAGGAATCTCGCGTTTTATTCAGTGACTCGTACGTATTCTTAAATTCGATCTGGATCTAGAACATCGCATTCGAACTGGATCTATGCCACATACTACCACATAAATGCATACAACCTATCAAACTATTCCTTGCAATATCTCGGCTTAATTATACCGTCTTTACGCACCGTAACAACAAACTCCATGAACTCCGATCGCAATAAAAGTCACAAGAGAGATTTTTACACAACACTTAAACACATGTACCCTGGTAGAAATATGCAGTATTTTTAGACACTCAGTTACTATCTGATTATTGTATTTTCATTAGTTGTGACATTACTATAGAGTATAGGAAATAAACAAAAAATTGATAGAATTTTATTTAATAGTTGAAGCAGTTTTCTTGGTAAAAATATGTACAGTTTAAACACTTATCCAACTATTGTCTAATATTTAATAGATGTTATTAATAAAATATTATACTTTATTTATTTAGTTCGGTTTTTATTCAGCAAGTAGATTCAAATTTTATTATAGCTAGATAAGTCACAACTAATTTTGTATGCAGTAAAATCTTTTGATGTAGATCAAATGTCTAGATTAAAAGCCTAGTAGTTTTACTTTTCATTATTAGTTACTAGGTAGAGTTAATGTAATTGTATAACTGCTCAAAATATGCATGAAATTTCTATCTGGGTACTCGCGATGTGTTTTGTGGAAATTTGTAACTGCCGGTAAAAAAAGAAAATAATATATACAATAGAATAATTAGCGATTTATTAGGGATGAAAATAAAATAAAGTGGAAAAATTAATTTTTCTTTTATTATTATTATTAGTATTATTAGTTAGTTTTTATCTAATATGTGAAAGCTTTTAAAAATTAATTCTGTCGGACAACGTAAAGTAATGTAAAACGAATGTAGCATACATTAAATACATTGGACATCTATAATTTTTATGTTTTTTTATGGAAAGTTACACACATCGAGATTTTAAATTTTTATTTTATAGTTTTCTATCTTTCTATCTTTCCTATTACCTACATAATCTGCATACGTTAACGCTCTCTTTATACACGTTTTTCGCCGATATTTTTATCCGTTCCGTCAAAAAATTTATAGCGAAACGAACTTAGAGTATGAACTAACCGCGTTTTTCACGGAGTATGCTAAAGTTGTTAGATTCCAAATTGACAAAGCTCGCGGACCGATTCGATTATACTGAGTAATCCAGTTAGTAGTGCCATTTAAAATTTTATCTTTCTCCCGACCGAGTTGGCCGGTTGGCGATAATCGATATTAAAAAAACGACTCGAAGAAAAAAGCTGGAATTAACGTCGCGGGAATAATCGATCATTTTACGAAAGGACGAATGCGGCTATAATAATTATCGTTATTATTAATGGATCGGAATAACTCGAAGCGATGTTGAATCGCGAAAAAGTCGGTTATTATCGGCTGAATATCGACAAAGAACGTTCTTCTTTCGCATTTGCATTCTTCAATTTTTTTTCTCAGTAAAGACTGTGCTTCACTAAAAAACAACTTGTCAGAAAATTTTATGAATTTATATAGACCAGAAGATTATTGAAGATTTATTTGCGATAGATCGAATTTTCTAATGCAATGTTCTAAAATGAATATCAAAGGTTGTCATTTCTCTCTATTGGAACTTTTCTTCAAGAATTTCTATCGGAAAAGAAAAAGAACCAAAAATAACACGGAATCTTCTACTTTAATCTAATAACTTTCATATTTCTATACGATGTTGCACAGTGGACATAAAATGTTCCACCGAAGTCTGTATTAGTATTTTGAGAATCACCACGGGAAGAGAATGGATGAGTTGAAACATTGATCTCGCTCCGATGGCCCGGACAGAAAATCGCGAAGCGTCGCGGTATGGCCGGAAGAGTACGATCTGTTATTCTGTCGCGGAAGCACGAGGATCGAGACATAAAGGTTTCTGGTCGTAATTCCGGAAGGACCACGATGTGGCCGCCGAGGAAGAACGGAAGGTTAAGAACGGAAGGAGGAGTAATCGAGGTTGATGTAGCGACGAGGAAGGTCCTTCAGGCGCTCGGTCCACGTGCGCCCTGTAACTTTTGCTTCGTAGGGTTCAAAGGTCACGTAGTAACTACTTCAAGTATATCTTGAAAGTCGACTATGTGAGACAGAGAAGGAGAGAAAGAAAGAGAGAAAGCAAAAGATAAAATTCACCGCCTTGTAAAAAAATAAACTTTTGATAGTGACGCTCTGCCCGGCGTAGGAAAACGTTAGTCAGCAACGTTCGCGAAGGAGAACCACTTATATCTTTTAAGTAGAAGGACCATAATAAATGTCGCACAAACTCGTGGCGACCTGCAGCGGTACATGCTCTTCTTCTGTTCATGCTGACATTTATTAAGCGCAACGAAACAAAGTCGTTTTATTCATCACACACAACCTACGTTGAACTTTGCGACTTATTTGTAGTTAAGAATTTGTGTTATATCTTTTGTGTTGTATCTTTTAACAGAATGAAAAAATTATTGATTTTTCTAAATTAAAAAAATAAATTTTAATAATTATAAATATTTATAATAATTATAAATATTTGTTCGAATAGTTCCAACAATAAGTAAATATTTACTAAGTGTAAGCATATATTTATTTGATAAAAAACTATTAATTTGATTTAATTATTATTGTTTTGAGTAAATTTATTTACTGTAAATAAATATTTATTTAGTATTATTATTTAGTAACATTAAAGAAATATGTATTAAGATTTAGTAAATTTTGCTTCATTGTACATTGCGTTTGAAAGCAATATAAAAAGTTTCGATTAACTGGATTAAAAATTATTTCAATAAAAAGTAAACATATTTTTAAAAAATAATTAAGATGAGAAAATTTCCATTTAAACTATAAAATCATATTATTAAATATTAAATATTGACCTTAGTAAACTATTTCATATGTATATAAAATTTATCTTTATACGGAAAATATAAAGGAAAATGTTAAAAAGGAGTCAATTTTTGCCCAAAAAGTATAAATAAAAAATAATGTTTTATTGATTTTGACCTCCTGAATATGATAAAATTATTAAAAGATTTGTAGCGTTTGGGAAACAAAATTTATCACGAATATGATGTATTTATCCAAATTTTAATATATTCTTGACACTCCCGCCAGAAAGTCGAAAGGTTTCATATTCGAATCCTGACTGAGGTAATATTTTTCGCAATAAATTCTTTACAGTTTTTCTAATTTAATTTAGAGGGGATTATTAGCGTTTCAGACTAATTGTGTCGAAAGTTCGAAAGTTATCAGCGCGCATATCTGAAATAAATTGATTTAATGAAGAATATATAATATTGTTATCGGAACATTTAACTTTGACCGCTAATGGCTAATACTCTATCGTATTCAATGTTCTTGTTTAATTTTCGAGGTATTCGCAAAACGTCACTTTTTAATAATTTTATCATATTCAGGAGATTAAAATCTATAAAAAAAACTATTCCTTTTTGGGAAGCAATTAGCAATTTCTTTTTAATATTCTCTTTTCCAATTTAAGTTACTTTTTTGCAGATATTGATTTGCAGATACACTTGATGTATCCTTACAATCCACGATTAATCACGTCGAGATAATTTTTACCGGTAAACACTAAATATTGATATGCTCTTCACGAGGCAGCATTTGAATATTATTTTAAGAGAGTGATTACGTGCCGCAAGTAAATACATGAATTATAAATAGAGTGCTCTCGTATGTGTTGTTTTCCGTGTAGAGCAGTTAATTAATGAGCATGATTTATGGCGTGCATGCGAATAAATTCGCAGCAATGTAATTTTCGTGTTAAATATATGTATAGTCAATTGAAGTACGAAATGTATCGAAGCTTTCAGAAGTTAATGACGAAATCGTAGATTAGAGGAAATTTATCATAAAATATGCAAGCGTACCATGCCATTGGATACTATTTCAAGTACCATTTTCTTTTTCCACGGTTCCGACAGCGACTTCGCGTGTACTTAAAGTTCTCGTTCCTCCTTCTGGAACAGACAGCCTTCTCGACGTAAGAGAATGAGGAAGAAGGTGGGTTAAGAAGGATACAGATACGAGGACGAGCACTCGAGACCGCGGATTACCGGATCCACAAAATTAATCGTCCATAGAATTAAAGGTCCTGCCGAGACGGGATTACCGTAATTGCCTACCGTTGCCGACAATATGCAAATACTCGCGATTGCTCCTCCTTCTCCCCATGTAAGCGCTAATTAAGTGCGTGTCTTACAGTCCATCTTTGGCGATGAATAAAGCAGGCGCGGCCTGAATTAACGTAAGAACCATTTTCGGATCCGCATGTCACGTTCAAGATTTGCCATGAATTACCGTCGACAAATCGCGACAAAATTTCGCACCACGACATCGCGATAGCGAGAACGATGCCGCCCCCCGACATTGGTGTGTCGTGCAATTGAATCGGGGTTGATTTATGTAGCGCTTGAATTACCCAAGGCTTGATTTACGCTACCATCAAGCTTCACTAATACAGCCTTGATCGACTGTCTCCGCTTATCTGTGATACTTTAGGGGTTAATTAATTTTGATTTCCCGTAATATTTCGTTTCTCCTCGGTGCTCTAACTAAATAATATATGTATGCGCGAGGATAAGAAAACGACATTCAACTTTAACGTAATTCAACTTTGCGTGAGTAATGCTCGGCGAATAAGTAGGTGTTCGAAAGTTCTGGTAATTTCGAGCACATTAATACTTATTTTTTTCTACAATCTATGAATAAACATGACCAAAGAATATTTCATCATATTGTTAGATTAAAGAGATGATTATTTATTTAAATTATGAATACGGCTAATAGCTGTGAAGTTTCTCCGCCATCAGAGTTTTTGATGATAATTCTCTTGAAAATAGAATGTTTTTTTCCGTCTGTAAATGTGCGGCTCCATTTTGATAACACAGTAAGAGGGAACATTTTAGTCATACGATAACATTGCCACGCTGTTGCGAGAGAGTAAGTGTTCACACGTTAGTCATACGAAAATGGACTCTAACGGCTGTGGGGGCCAATTTCGCGAAGGACACGTCGGATGTAGTGAACGGGCGGGAAGAGTCGATGCTCTTGACTGAAAGTTCTTACTGCAGACTGGAGTCTTTCAACCGTAGACTGATGTACGAAAATTTTAGAGATGATAAAAAAAAACAAAAAAAATTTAGAAATAAATAAAAAAGTGAGTAAGGCGCGAGTTAAAAAAATATTTTAAAAATTGAATTTAAATTATATTATCTTTACTTTTATTTTAAGTAAAGCGATGTCATTATCAATCGATAAAATTACTTTTAAAATGATAATTGCAGAATTCTTTACTTTTTATTTCTGAATGTATAGTATTAGCGGTATTTGATTTAAAAGTCTTGTGGGTTGAATGCTGAAGTATGTGCACCTAATGATCTATCGAAAAATTTGATAAAAGAAAAATTGAAAAACGCTGCTAAAAATGTATATAGAATACTTTCCAACAAGAGGCAGATGACAATGTAACATGCATAATGAATCATTATATCCTTATTACTTACCAACGACGAAATGATTACTGTGTTTTGTAATATATAGGAAATCTTTTTTTACTGCGAGCAAGACAATATCTAGAGAAAGTCCCTGTATGGCCTCTGAATGTCTTAAGGATGTTTCCAGGATATCTCTCGGATAAAGTGTGCTGTATGGGTAAAAACAATCCATAAAGGACATAGATATATCTGTTACTCTCTCCGTCACACACATGACATAAATAAACAAAAAAAGTCTGACCAACTATTGCCTTCTCCTATTACGTTGTCCTCATGTCTCTAATGGAAGCGCACAGTCTATTACATGTTACAAGCTTACATTGAATCGCACCCATGGATTTACGTGGCGATTTATTAGATACTCGAACGATGTCGATCCAGATTGTATCGGCGCACAGTGATCACAGTACCGACCGTTCGTTCCAAGTATTGTAGAAAGTAGCCTCGGCTATCGAGTCGAAGGCTCGGGGGATGGATTTATCACGAAAACGCTTCGCTCGCAGTAATCATTTTTTTCCGTTGTTGTTGCCGGCGATGAAACGCACGCATGTGACAGATTTATTGCGCGCGCGAAAGGCGAGCAGCGCACATAGCAGTTATTGGTGCGGACTGCGCGCGTCCGCGTGTGCGTATAATAATGGCGAATGTATTTTACAATTTATTCTGTTGTGGGATTTATGGTAATTTATTGGTAGGTTCGGTGCGTTATTTATTATTGTTTCACCTATTACGCATCTGTATGGGAAACGACAGCAATATTTCGATAGCATATTAACGACGCAATTTTCTGCTTTAAAAAATTATAGTGCATCTGTCTCTCTCTCTCTCTCTCTCTCTCTCTCGGTGAGATGGGATGTAGCGACAAAATGACATAGTTTTCACATTGTTAAATTTATGTCAAATTATATTCGATTTTAATTATTTTTAATCATTTTTAGATCGCCACTGCTTCTAATCAATATGTCGATTGTTCAATAAAACAATGAAAATTTAAATAATTTAGTTAAAGAAATATTATTTTTAATTATTCCTATATATAGGTCCTATTCAATATTCCATTAATTTAATAAAATACTAGAGTTAAATAATTTAATTCAAGTAACATATTAATTTGATTCCAATTTAGTTTATTATTTACTAAATACATACGTTACTATGAATACGTTATTGTTTATTTTGAAATTGAATAATTCAATCACAGGAATGGATTGATTCGCGATTGTTTTTTTTTGTAACATGTTTTATATAAAAATAATACATTTTGATGAATTTGGAAGTTAAAATCAATAAAATGTTATTTTTAAGCTTAAAAAATTGGTTCGATCTTTTAATATTTAGCAAAGAAAATTCACTAATTCAATTCCTAGTATTCATGCTACATTTTTCCATGCAATTTTCATAATTTTTGCCTTTTAAACTTTGTACTTTCGCCTTTCACGCATTAAAATTAATAATTGAAAGTGACATTGTAACGGCGGATGAAGTTGCGACTATCGGATGCTCGTGGAATCGCTCAGTTCGAAGTTACGATTCAATTTCTCGGTATTATATTCAATCTCTCATCGATGTGCAAGACGCATCTCAGCGCGCTTGGGGAAATCGTAGACGCGAGTACAACGGAGTTCGTCAAGCCAATCTATAATTAACGGTGCACACGGAATTCTCAGGGACAATGTGCGCGCTTGAAGGGTCGTGCGGCATAATGTATCCCGGATCTTTGATTTGAGTGCCGGAGGAAGATCAAGGCGGGAGTCCCCAGGAAAGTCAACGCTGACGTTCCCGAGATGCAGGCGCGTATTCTATGTAAATAGCAATCCAGTTTGCTCGAGGATCAGCAACTCTCAGATTTGGGAGCTTTGGTCGACGGAGGTTTCCGTCTTTGCACCTTCGCCCTTGATCCTTCCGGCTTAGACTCCCGGGCGTCTGCTACCTTATCGTACTATACTCTCCTTTCTCTGTTCCTCTCTCCATTCCCTGTAAGGAACACATAGACACATGGAACTGGTCTGCTAGAAAAGGTTATCGGTTTCTACCGGTCGAATGTCTTAATCCATAGGGTTTTCTGTCTCGTATTTTTTCGTTTTCCATTTTGTAGAGCGTTTTCTATGCGCTACAAATTTCAGAACTGAATTTTAGAAAGTTGTGGGATGAATTGAAATTACATCGTCTAAAGATATAATTCGCGGAATGTGACAATGTATTATACAATCTCCCGTGAAAAAAAATTAAACACGAATAATAAACAATATATCGCTCTTTTACTTCAAAAGTGATACAACTTAAAAAATTAAATTTTCCAGAGAAGAAAAAAACTGTTTTTCAATTTGATAAAAAATTATTGATTAATCAAATAACATTAGCAAAAAGAATATATTATATAGCTTGACAGGATCAAATATTAGTTTTGTAATTTTTGTTTCACAATGTATAAAAAAAGCATTTTCTTAATTGTAATGAACATTCTTTTTAAAATTCTTTTTGAATTGTGATGGAATTAATTCATTTTTTACGCCTAGCTGGCTCCCTCACTTAACCAAATCTTAATGAATAAATTATATAATAATGTGCTCTTTATGCGCTCTCAAAACTCCTAAAAAATTTTTGCGCTCATTTCGTTTAGCTAAAAAAAAATTTGTTGTGGGAGGGGGGGGAGGGGACTGAGTAGATTGTTAGTCAGACTTTCCAATTGTAAATAACAACTGATTTGAAAAATCAAATACACAGGATTTAGGATGTGCTATTTATGCGCTTTCATATTAGTTTCAATTTTTGCGCTGCATCTCTTAAGGGATTTCCCTCTTGGAGCAAATAATCATATTCGTCCCTTAGTCGGTTAAAATTGCAAAATTACGCTATTTAACTGTGCAAAAAATATTTTCGATTATGCGCTCTTACTTTCAATCAATTTCGATTTTTGCATTACAATCCTTAAGGGACTTCCCTCTCGGAGCGAACTGTAATATTTATATTTAAGTCATTAAAAATTGTGAAAATGCATGCTTCAACTGTACAAAGTATATTTTTTATTTATGTGATATATATTCCAAGCAATTATGTTATTAAAAGTATTTATTCGTTTTTTGATGTATAGAAATGAAATATATTTGAATGGATATTTTCATTCATTTTTTCGAATATTGTATTCATCGAACACTTTATCAAAACCATTTTATGTTATGCATCATCATTTCTACCTTCTTCAAAACTCTTTTACATTATCATCTCTGATTTTTTAATAGAAACGCAATTGCTTTGAATTCACAGCACATAAATCAAAAATATATTTTGCACACAGAAATGATGATGAATTTCTTTGATTCACAAATCAAAGAAATTTTTTTCTTTAACCGTATAACAAAAAAACATTTCTTTAAATTGAAGAAATCTTTCTTTGGGTGCAGTTAAAGTGTGTATTTTTACAATTTTTAATGATTTAGATATTAATGTTTGTTCCAAGAGGAAAATCTCTTAAGAGTTGCAGCGCAAAAATCAAAATTGCTTGGAAATAGTAGCGCATAAATCGAAGATATATTTTACATAGTTAGATAGTATAATTTTGCCATTTTAAACGAGTTGGAGATGAATATGACTGTTTGCTCCAACAAGGAAGCCTTAAGGCCTTATGTAGCGCAAAAATTAAGACTATGTGAATATGAAAATGCATAAATAGTGCATAAATTCTGGGTATTTGATTTTCTAAATCGCTTATTATTAACACGCTGAGGAGCTGATTGACACCCTACTCAGTCCCTCCTACAAAAAATTTTTTTTTAGCTAAATGAAATGAATGCAAAAATTTTGTTTTGCGAATTTTGAGAGCGCATAAATAGCGCATTATTATATAATTTATTCATTAAGATTTAGTTAAGTGGGGAGGGAAGGAGGGAGGGGCGCCAGCTAGACAGACGTTCGTTTTTTGATAATTCGTTCGTTTGTGATAGAGTAATGTTTATTTAATTAATTCATAGAGTAATAATTAAAAAAATCATGTTTTTGATGCGATTGTGCCATTTTTGACGAAAAGATTATCGATATGTTAACTTAATTAATAATTTCCGAAACTTTTACTGAAACCGAACATTCACTATGCGTCAGTTTTAACTGGAATCATAGCTTTTTTTCATACATATTAATTTTAATATGTGTAATTATTGTTTCAGTTAAATTATGATGTTTATAAAGAAGAAGTACTCTTATATTCTTTGATCAAAATTGACACAACCGAAATTTTGGTTTTCGATTTCGACTAAAATTTAATTATTTCAATAAATTATGATATTTATGAAGAAAAAGTATATGATATGTCTACATGTGACCTTTTTAGGATTTCTATTCTTCAATTTTGATTTCGGTTTTGGTCGAAATTGACATCCTAATGTCCTAATGATAGCCTAATGTTTCGGTTCAGTTTTGGTCGGATTCTAATATAAGTAAGACTCTAATATAATTTAAGTAGACGATTCGAATAAAATTTACTCGACTTAATTTAAATAAAAAGCAATTGATGTAGGACGAAATTGAGATCGGTCGACTTTGATGTTTTGCTTGAGTGAGCGTGAGAGAGGGTGGACTTAATCGTTTTCGTATAGACATCTCTTTCAAGAAGTCCTAAGAAAAGATTTGCACTGTCCGGGAGGTTGAGTGCGGTTGAGCGGTCTCGTCGGTAGACTTTGCGGCGAAACAC
>Ga0157362_1000647_pt1 | contig 12459 bp, 8 predicted proteins | sample AttlaeALBM3_FD_111480 | JGI IMG/M metagenome (GOLD analysis project Ga0157362, IMG submission 111480) | Fungus gardens microbial communities from leaf cutter ant in Ribeirão Preto, State of São Paulo, Brazil - Atta laevigata ALBM3 | ecosystem: Host-associated > Fungi > Mycelium > Unclassified ... | reverse complement strand
GTTCATTTATCTTCTTGTAAGGTTTTCACCATATCTTCTTCGCGCACGGTAGACTCATTTGTTTCCGCCGGTGTAATCCGAACTGACCTGTCGACACCGCAGCACACCTTTTCTTCCTTGCCTCTAAATCCACATTCTTCTACAATTCGTTGTCATCCGTTGAGCGTTCTCTCAACTACAGAAATCTTATCGAAAAAAAAAACGACAATTTTCTTTACCATCACTTCGATAATTTCCAAGTTATACAAAAAACATTGGAAAATAGTTTCTTTAATTAGAAAATAGTTTCTTAAATAATTTGATATAAAACAGAGAAATTAAAATATACGAAAATATCAAAGTATACGTTACATATATATTATAGATTTCCTTAGTATTTTTGTACACGATATTTTTCAAGAGTAAAGCCCAGAAGTCAAGAGTATATAAGAGTATAGCAGAAGAGAATCAAGAGTACATGCATAAGAGTGTATGAGAGATTTCCTTAATACAGAAACATTATGCGCGCAGACGTCGCTATTTTCGTACCTTCCCAATGACAATCCCGGCTGACTCGATGTTGCTGGGGATTAGCGCCGGATATAATGAATACGGTCGTGCTCGTGTACGTACCGATGTAGAGTAGGTAATCCACACCCGGACGAGGGAGATCTGTCCTCGGCGAATCCTCGCTCTGCTTTTTTCCACGGCGCGGCTTTAGGACCAGACTGCGGATCGCGCGGCGCGGCGTAATCTGTCACCGGCATCGCTCCCGTGCCGCGCTTTCCTCCGGCTTATCCCGGGCACTGGCTTCCCCCCAATCCCGTGGAAAATGAAAGGAGGGGGGAAAAAGAAAAAAAAAAAAAGAACTCCGCGATTACCCGGTAGCTTCGTAATGCACGCGGAATCGCCCGTGGCACAGCGCCGATCTCATCCTCGACTAATATCCGCCACTCGAGGGCATCGATACCGGTTCGCTTGATATGGCCGCCGGAAACCTGAAAAAAATCAGTAAATTACAAAAAGCACGATAACGGAAAATAAAAAAATTGTCTTCCTTATGCGTGCTTCGATTCGCGTGTTACTCGATATTCATCAGTTTTCTTTGAATTCTTGCATTATTTAAAATGTCACTGACTCGAACAAGTTATTTTACCCAGGATGTTAACATCAAGCTGCGCAGCTTTATCTCATCACGCAAGCTTTGGAATTTTCGATACAGCGGAATGTTTCTCGGTGCAACAAACACCGAACAGATCTGACTGATGGCGCTTTTAGCGTGAAAAATCATAGCGCGAGCGGTCCGTTTTTTTCGAACGTTTGGTTTCGTCGGTGGAGAAACTTCGACCTGCTTATCGTAAGAATTTACCGCGGTTTTGCCGCCACTTACCACTCTTTTTTTAAATCCCCGGTTGGTGTTAAATAAAACGGGTGCGCCGCAGCCTCGACGACGAAGCGGGTCGCAGTCACTGGCATAATCTGTCACCGCTTCTACCGTGCTTTTCTACGGCTTATCGCAGCATCGGCTCGCATTTAATCCCCGCAAAAAAACGATGGCCACGTCCCCCAAGCCCCGTATCCACAGGAGGCTCCCGTAAACCGTCTGCATCGCCTGGCGCCTGCATCTTTGTCCGACAATGGTCATTCTATCCTTAGTTAGGGCTTCGCAGATGCGACTAGAATGTACCTCATGAGGAATAACTATGTAATTCCTTATTAGTATTCATCATTAGGAATGGACAATATGAAAAATTGTTAACAATAAGAGAAATTATCTGTCGTGCGTTATAATATTTTTAGCAGGGTTGGGAAGTAACTAACTGTAACTTGTAACTAAGTTACAATTGTAACAATTACAGTTACTTTTTTCAATAATTGTAACTTAATTTAGTTATAGTTTCTTCCAATAACTAATAACTAATTTAACACTTATTTTACATTTTAAACTTATTTGTTAATTTAATGTGATTGGTTAAAATCTGAATACTGATTAAGGCAGTTTACTTGATGCTACAAATGCTTCGAAGTGGTTTTTGGTCAGTAAAACGTAAATTTTTTTTTTTTTTTTAATAGTTCTAATGATATTGATGTCACTCATATTGTTCTATTATTATAATAGAAAAGTAACTGAAAAGTAACTAAAAGGTTACTTTTTTAGTAACTGTAATTAGTAATTGTAACGAGTTAATTTTTAGTCTAATTTGGAACTGTAACTAGTTACTTTTGGAAGAAAAAAAACTGTAATTAGTTATTTTTACAAAGTAACTTTCCCAACTCTGAATTTTTTAGTTTTTACTATTGCAACTTGGATCATTAAAAATTGGAAAAGAAAAAATATATGAAATATAGGTGCTTAAGCAAACTGTCTAATATGAAACCTAATCTCTAGAAATCTTCAGAAATCTCTAGAAAAGTTTTAGTTAGGTATTATCCGATTAGACTCGTCTATGTTTCAGTTTTGTATCTTCATCGCAGTTAGGATTCCTTTTTCCCTTCGTTCTCTTCTTTTAGCACATTCGAGAATGTTCAGGGGAATTTCTCGAAGCCATTCAAGGTTTTAAGGTGCCTTTTAAGTATTTTACTTTGACTCTCGCGTTATCCTGTATTAGTCCCATTCTACAATATAAGTAATAACTTTTAAGCCGATCAATCAAATGTGAAAAGAATAAGCGATCAATCAATTTTTTATGATTTGTGGCTTACAATAAGCCATATTCTTTCTAAGACATATTTTACTAACTTAACATGCATTTTTGTGTGCGTTCAAGGTTGCAAACGAAATGTCTGTTATTTTTTACCTGTTCAGTTTCAAAAATTTTGATGTAATCCTAATATCACTGCAGTGAATATACAACCTATTTGATTGAATCACCTAATCTTTTGTTTGAATATGGGCAAACAAATCTCTTAAAAATAATTTGAATCGAAAAATTTGATTATTGTAACATTTTACTTATATCAGAAATAAGTAGAACGTACAAGTAGAATGAAGTACAATAATCGAACTTTTTGGAGTTGAATTTTGATCATGCGAAAATATACAAGACATGTAAAAAAATATCTACATGATAGATCGCAGAAAATGATATTGCCTTCCAGCCGATTTTCGAGCAGGTCCACGTCGAAGAACGAGATATTCTCGGAACGTGCGAAAGCTTCCTCCCCCGATTCCTTCACATTTCTGGAATAGGCGGAGGAATGGAGAAGTGCCGTTATGATATAGCTGCTCGTAAAGGCGGCTCGATGTAGGAAAATATTAAAATTGAAAATCTTCAACGGTGATATACGCGTGCGTGATATTGGTGGCCGGCAGCTGTCCTGTTCCTGAAGGCTGCTGCAAGGATGAAAGAGAGAAAAACGAAAAAGTGAGGCAGAAAAAAAGGACATGTTACGCGCGAGTAGGCGCACTCGAGAGAAGAAACGAACAGAGACGAGAAAGACAGAGACGAAGTGGCGGTAGGGACGCGATATTGTCTCGAGACTCCGCGTGTGCCAGGACATTGCTACTTTAAAATATTATCGTGAACATAAAAAGAGGGTTCTCCGCGTGCACGTACTCACCTACATACAGAGTGTTTCAAAAGTCACTCACTTTCTAATAACGTGAATCCAATATGCCTATTTGATAATTAAAATTCAAACTTTATAATCATCGAGATGTTCTATTTTTTTTAAATATCCTGATTCATTATAATCTCATTAAAATCCATTTAAATGATTTAAGGATATAAAGTTATCTGTTCGTGATGTAAAATAAAAAATTCTATAAAGTCTCTGTCGCGTTTCTAGTTCAAAATCGATTTGAACGTTTAAGCAATAAGCTGTTCTTAATTAGATTTCCAAAATATCTACGAATCGTAAGAAGCCGTTGCTTTTGCGACACCTCGTAAGTGCACATCCACATCACGAAGGGATGAGCAAGGGTGCGTGCGTGAGCTCAGTAAAGGGTGTGTCGTGCCACTTGTCGCGAGGACACACGTGTCGCATGCTATTGGAGTTGGCAAAAGGGTGACGCGTAAAGTCCACCCCATATATGTGTGCCGTTTTTCGTTCTATATGTGACCGTGTTTATATGTCGTGACTTTTGCGCGCGTACCTATAGGCGCGGGGATTTTAAAGTGAAATAAATTAGAAATTTTAAGGGGGTGAGCCATGCGCTCTTTCCACGCGCGAATCAGCCAACCCCTTCTCTCTCTCTCAGCTCGTATTATCGAGGGTGCCTGAACGCGGAGGGTGCGTCCCATTTCGATAACTACGATCGTGGTTTTGACACATTTGTCACTATCGTTTATTGCACAGTTCGATATTAAACGCTACGATATACAGTCGAGCGTCGTTCATGAACTCAGTCACGGGGACGATTTTTTAATCGCACTTCCGTAACGCGGCCAAATGTCGCGCTCGGCCGCGTATCTCGAGGGTGATTTTAATTGAGGGTAAAAGCATTATACAGATTCAAATCGGCTCTTTCGTTACGCATTTTTCCACCATGGAACCTTTAGCCGGCGATACATATAGCCAATGTAATGTACTACGATTATGCATACCGCAAGTATAATTGAAATGAAACATATTGCATCTGCAAATTCAATTTACGAAAATCTTTTTCTGTTCATTTATTCTTTTCTCTTATAATTTAATCAAGAGACACTCAAAGTGATATTTTTGTAGAATTTCTTGAATGTAGAAATATACTGAAAGAAAATGTTTTGGTTATCAATAAGAAATATAATAAAACGAAATAATTCTGATTATATGTATCAGAAGTCCAATTATGATCATCAGAATTCTAGTTATTGTAATTGAATTTATGTCCATACAGGAGTTTGCAGCAATATTATTGCAATGCAATGCACTTTGTAATAATATTATTGCAATGTTATTGTAATATTGCTGGAATGATCTGTACTGTATGGTCATCTCCATTAAAATGTTTAATAGATTTAATTGTAAGTGTCCGATGTGTATTTTTCTACTTAAATCTACTAAAACTCTAATTAATGCAACAAAACTTTCTAAATTAAGATCAATAAATAAAAGTTTACTTAAAAAACTCCATTTTATATTCATGTCATATGAAAAATACATACAGGATACAACAATATTTTGATACGTTTCAGATGCACCTGCTTTTTTCCCTCCTTCGCGCATTTCCTCCCTTCAAATGTTTCGTATATTTTACACGTATAAAATGCACTTTTAAGACAGTTTCGTCTGCGTTTTCGTCTCTGCCGGATAATGACTCACACACGCACACAATTACGTGCAATTTGTCGTACTTATCGACGCGAGCATCGTGACCGCGGCGTGTACGTGATACAACGTGCTCTTTCATGAATGCTAGCCCACGGCAGGAATACATGATGTCCCTGACCGATTGCGGTTACTTTTCACCGTAGATACCGTCTGCGAATTATGCCGAGGCGAAGCATGTTCGCGAGACCGTCGGGCGATGAATAGCCTTTCAATGGAAAACAATTGATGACGCATCATTTGAGTTGCGCTCAAAAGTGTTGAAACCTATGTTGTAACCTGTTTCGAGTTTTAATTTGGCTCCTTTTGTTATTCGTAGGACTACTGCACCGCTCGTGTTCATTCAAAGATCAATTCTTCATGAATTTCGATTTGTCAATTGAAAGGGACAAAGTTGTTTATAGAGACTTCATATATCGTTGGCTTCGCGTTTTGCATACCTTAATTCAAGGCCATACTACGTAATCGGCTCTTCTCGGCTGATCGGCTTTCAACGACTTTTATATATTAAACTAGTTTTCCTTCAGCAAAAGAGGTATGTTACAACTACAGATGTGAGCATAGCTCATATTTTATCACATATCACGAGATTTAATTTAGACTTACGATAGAGATACTTTATCTAATTATAAATATATAGATACTGCAAAATCAGGTAATTCAGGTTCAATCCTGGATTCACAAGTCGATTTGAAGTTAATTGCTTTTTAGGGCCATTTGATATTTTCTACTGATCTTCAAAAGAAGATCCACATTTTATCGATGCACATTGATAAATATTAATCTTCTTCGAAGATCAATAGAAAATGTAATCGATATTAAATCAAACGGTTCGAAAAATCGATCGATATTACTTTGATTTCGATTATGAATCAGTTTTGAAAATGCTTAGACAGCATATTAAAATGTCTTATTAAAATGTCTTACGTTCTGATTTTGGATGTATTGTCTATTTTTTAAAATCTTTGGAGTGGAATCTAATTTTAAAGAATGACAATTGAGCCAATGTTGAAAAAAGGTGACTCAATTATCAATTTTTAAGAGTAAGATTTCTTTAGAAAGATTTTTTTAGAATCCACTCCAAAGATTTTAAAAAATAGATAGTTTTAATTTGAGCTAAAGTTATATAAATAAATTTATTTTTTTTAATTTTATAAATTGATAAATTTGGCTCAAGTTACCCATTTTACAATACAAAATACAGAAGAAAACGATGATCTCATACTGTAGTACCTGCAGCATAATTTTCCGTCCGATATCCAACACACATTATTTCGACGATCAAAATCATCCGTGCGGCGATAAATTCATAGACCTTATCGGATTCACTTGTAACTATCATAATGCTACTACGCATTAAAGTGGATCGTCGCGATCAAATGCACGTATTGTATTACCTTTAAAAAGCGAAAGAGAACCATCGGGGCCGGCAGCTGTTGCCTGACACGCGAGCTGGAAAAGCAGCTCTTTTCACCTGCCTGCCCGAGTCGAACGAGACTAATTGTGAGATAACGCCTTCTTAATATTTCTGCTCTCGCAATAAATGGTTCGTACAGCGCGATATCCCGAAGACCTTGACGTGTCGTTCGCAATGATGAAAATGTAAGCTCCACTTAACATTTTACATTTGTAGATTAGTTTGATATTATCTCTTAATGAAACGGTCGCTTAATAAAAATGCCTTGTATGAAATAGCATCATGAAGGGAAACGTGCCCACGGATTGATATTTGTCCATGCTGTTATTTTCTCTTATATGTTATACCGAAGGTCTCGTATCGTTTAATGGTCTGACTTATTTAAATTCGTTAAGATCTATCGTCTGCTCAATTACGTCTGCACAAATGAATATTTACATGTACATAATATATCCGAATGTTTAACTTTCTGTACTACTCACAGATTAATTAAAAAACTGTCAAGAAATAATTTCGATTTTAGATTGCAGATTAGCCTCGCTTCATAACGTTAAATATTGTGCTAATTATGACTTTAATTAAAATGTGTCTTGAAGTCAAGATTAATCAGCGGACAATCTATATTATCTCAATTTGCTTGTGGTATTTAGAAGAGGCATTGTGTTCAGATAGGAATATGAAGATTCGCATAAGAGTCGAATAAAAATGCGTGCGTGCAAACGATAGAGGCGATGCACGCGAGGCTAGTTTTTCGTCTCGCCGTTTCCCTTACACACGCACGCACATATGTGATTGTTTCGGATCGCGCCGTTGTCGCGGAAATGCGAATTCGCACGCTCGAGATGATATTCATAATACGGTGCCATTAATTACTCATTGTCTTTGCGACGGCGCCGCTACCATCCCTCTTTACTTTCCGTGTCTCCTTCCTATCGTTACTGTCTTACTCGTAAATGTACGTCACGCATTTGAGCAAATCATAATAAGATATGCAACACGTCGGACAGAAGGTGTGATACAGTCCCTCCCTGTTATTTTTCTTCCATCTTATTACGATTTCCTTCCATCGGGAGAAAAAGAGAGAGAAAGAATGAAGGAGATTGGCGTATCCTTTTCGTAAGACGGCGCCGGAAATGGCGGACAACACGGAGGAATACACGTGTACAATTACAGATACATTATTCATTAAATTGTAGACCGAACATGTTTATAAGTATATTAATAACGCGCGCGCACTTTGCGTCAACGTGAAAGCACGTGATTTGTGAACATTGTGTTCGCGTGATATTTTACACGCTCGAACGAGAATATTGTTCGTCTTTTAATTTGCCTAATTATCGATACGCTCTCCTTACTCCTGAACATAATTAATATCTATATAAGTGTATTTAAACGTCGCTACGGAAAGATCGGAGATATCCATTTATTTTTTAAACGATTGAAAATGTTATGCCTTGTTTAAAATATATATATATATATATATATCAAAATAGAGATCAAGTAAGATATTGGATATCTTTTAGATCCATTTCTATCAAAGTTAATAGATTAATTTTAATCTTGATTTAATTTATTCTTTATCTTTTTCTATTTCTTAAAACTAAAAAAAGATAAAAAGTCAATTAAATCGAGATTGAAGTTAATTAGCAGAAATGAATATTAGGCAATTTTTGATTGTCCACCATGTTTAGGATAAATGTTTAAGATAAAATGAAAGAAATGCGTAAGATAGAACGAGATGTATAAAAATAAAATGAGATGAATATCTCATTCTATTTTAAGTGTTTAATCTACCTATATTTAGAATAATATCTAATGTTACTTGAAGATCTCTACATCAAATTGTCATTGCATTTTAGGGCTACACACCTCTGCATATCGCTATGCAATTCGGCCACGAGAACATATTCAATCTCTTAGTTCAAGTATACGGTGAGTATGCATTTTCTCTGTAAAATAACAAAAAGTCCGTAATGATCGCATTTATCTCATAATAACAGATTTTGAAAATATATTATATATATTATCAGGCGCGAATCAGGACATACGTGACTACAGCGGTAGGAAGGCCAGACAGTATTTAGCCTCGCAAGAGGCGGCAGTCAGCCAGGACACGTTCCACAGTAAGTACATTCTGTTTATGAAGGAAGACATTACTTAGAGAAACGAAACGCAACTTTTGTACATAATCTGCGAAGAGTTGTGTTTGCGTGGATATTCTGAGATATTTCTCATAATTAGCATTAGTTCTTTCAACAGTATACAAAAAGAACAGTTTTACTGAAATACGTAAAAATGTAACTAGATATAGATTTGAAAATAATTTTGTTTGGCCGTAAAACAAATAATTATGTAAAATTTTTAAGCATGAGGATGATAATGCTGTAAAAAATTTTAACATTCTAAAAATTAATTTCAGATTTGTGTATCTAGTTAAATTTTTATAAATACTTCAGTAAAACTGTTCTTTTCATATATGATATTAACATCTCTAATTCGCATATTACGAATTAATGGCGTCTTTTATAAATACGAGACTTTATGAGACTATTTTTGAGAACTATAAGCTGTACAAAGCAATCTTCTCGCCCGCCTTCGAGAATGCAGCACACGTTGTTTTCATTCGTTTGTCGATTTAAGAAAAGCAGCCCGTTTCGTGTTGACGAACAAGATCACGACGACGTTTTATAAATTATTCATACCAATCCTCCCTTTCTCCCCGCCATCTCACATATGCGAAATTGCAGCGAAAGTTTGACCGTGGGATGTTAAAATCTTTTTTTTCACATATTGTTTTTCACGAATCTTCTTTTTTTTCACATGTTATTATCAAATAAGATTGTTCGTCTCATACTATGAAAACGGGCCGTAGAAAGAAAGCAGTTTGCATAACGTGAATACAAAAGACATCAACAAATCGCCGTCTAAGGAAAAGTTGTCTAAAGGAATTCCCTGATCCTGTGCCAAACGCGCTCCGACCACCGCTTACGTCGCCGCCGTAAAACCAATTACGTCTCGTAGTATACTGTAATTTACATCGTTTGTCAGTGTGAGTCCCGTCAAAGTTCCGTTGCTTTCCGCCGTATATCCCGTATCGATCATTGTTCATCATTCTCCCGCTCGTTTTCATGACATTTGCTTGTCACGCTCCAGCACGGTCCGTTAACAGTCGATTCTATCTAATCCTTGAAGATCGCATATGATGCAGCAATGATATTGTTAGTACCCTAGCAAGATGGTATTCTTAGACTAGGTACTCCACGTGCTTACATCTGGACTTTATCTTAACATCGCTACTTCTGCATATTGCTAAATTTTGCACGTCTATTAACATCCTTACTATGGTACTCTGCTATGATTAACTCTCAATATGTACCGTTACCAACAATATTGTGTAGGTAACAATGCATCCTTGAGCTAGGATAGCTAGAATATCTTTCTATCGCTTTAGATGCCTCTTTAGATTTATTAGGTATATAGACGTAGGTCAGGCATGACGTGACGCGGTATTCGGAATAATCAAAATGGAGAATGGTTATGGGCTCGCTCTTCGGTGAGTATTTCGGGGCTCTGGAAGTATTCTTCTGTTGTAGGGATTACTGCTGCCGCTACACTCAGGCAAGTTCAGAAGCACACCTCCGCTAAAGTAGTAAAGCGCTTGTGTGTCGCCAGATTAAAGTACGTAGGCGCACCTTAGAGTAACATATGACTGTCACTTTTCTGCACTTCTGACGTGAGTATCTCGAAGTTTCACGGGCCTCGTTGCGCGAATGTATGTACGCTCCAGAGACTCGCCCGAGGATATCATTTGCTGAAAGAAGCGAGCGTTAAACACGAACCCGTTTTGCTTCTGACGCTTTACGAGCAATGTTCGTTCCTCTGAAACGTCTGAAATGTCGAAAATGTGTTGATGTTGAAAGAGTTTACAGTAGCTTTGACGTACTTATTCCACGAGTAACAACTCTATGTTGACGTGCATAAATATTCATTTTTAACATATATTCGCTTCATAAATTAATTTACTTAATATATAATCAATTATTAATAACGAAATAATCTTTTTTCGTGCGTAACATACGTGTACATTCCGTTTCCTTTTCATCGATAAATATTGATCATACGTTTCGCAATGGCTATGAAACATGAATTATTCAAGTGGCAGTAGTACATCATCGTCGTAGAAAATTAATGTTATGTAACTGGCAATGTGAAGTGAAATTAATCTTGGAATTGAACTTGTAATTTTTTATATCATAAATGAAGCGCTGATACAAATTAAAACATAATAAGACTCTCTACTCCTGCATCGTAATTTATTTGATTCGTTATATAAGATATTTCGTTTCACATCGCTGCTACTATTATTGTTGTTGCTATTATTATTGTTTTTGTATACGTGATAGAGAGAGAGAGAGAGAGAGAGAGAGAGAGTGTGTGTGTGTGTGTGTGTGTGTGTGTGTGTGTGTGTGTGTGTGTGTGTGATATGTGTTATAATTTAAATAGAGCATGTACACATAAGCATGAGAAGCACATACATACACATCACATCAGCCGATTCTCAGCATCACATTTTATTCACATTGGATAATTATTATATCTGATAACAATGACAGGACGTATAATTCTCAAAAGGGAAAGTAGACTCTATTTTTATACTAACTTATTTAACTATATTATTAACTTCCCGTTGACTCCCCTATTCTTTCTATCTAATTCCATATTGCGCGAATTATACTTTTATTAACTATATGAAATAACATTTTCACACACACACACACACACACGCGCGCGCGCGCGCGCGTTAAAATTACCTTTTAATTACAGATTTGTTATTAACAGAATTTTTGCGTATAAAGCTGTTTCTCTTTAGACTTTATTAAGTATATTAGCCATTATTAATATATCCCGTAATATCGTATTTTTTTTAATAAATAACTTCTTTTTTTTTATTCAGTTCTAACTCACTTGCAATATTCTTTTATCAATCTTTCCTTTTTCTCGCTGTCTGTACGAGACACAGTTTCAAATGATTTTCTATTTTATTTCAGAAATAAAAGCAAGGAAAAAGCATGCAGGTAAGAAATAATTCCTTTGGTGTTCGAGCGTTTTAGTAGAGCGTTTTAGAGACTAACTTAGCGCATGAGAAACAAGCTAAATAGACATTAACACCAGAGCATTAGTTTCCTTTTCATTCCGTCAATTTTATAGTTTTAATAACCCCGCTTATAATCATATAATATCAGTTTTAATTTTATAATAATCGAAGAGTACTATATTTCCGTTGTAGAATTAATTAACGTAGAAAAATATAGATGATCATCAGAGATATACGCGAGTCTGTCGATTGGTCGTATTCTTCCATTGTAAAAGTTACGTAATAAATAAGACATCTGCAAGAGCATCGTAACAGAGCGATTGATTGAATACACAGAGAAAGATCTTGGTTTCCTACGAATTGGCTCGTTGAACGTTCGCGTGAAACGTACTACGGAAGCCTTCAGCCAATTCCTGGGTGTGGCAACCAGCAGTACGACTAACAACAACAACGAGAAGATTCATAAATCATGGGGATCCGCAGATAACGTTCAGGTATTATTCTCTTGGGTTCAATGTGTCATATATTGAATTGAACACATTATATTATAAATAATATTTTAATTGGGAGTAAAAGTGATTTGGGATAATTAATAAAACTTAAAATAAATTTAAATACATCTTTAATTATCCCTATTATTATTATAAATCAGTTTTACTCAATTAAAATATTATTTATAATGTTATTTACAATATATGACAAATTAAGATAATGC